>ERZ772889.1531-NODE-1531-length-20685-cov-24.006447_pt1 | contig 20685 bp, 21 predicted proteins | sample MGYA00512127_ERZ772889 | MGnify/ENA primary metagenome ERZ772889 (study PRJEB29015, sample SAMEA2737689) | human gut metagenome | biome: human gut; feature: human-associated habitat; material: faeces | place: China | collected 2012 ...
TTCTTTCCCCCTTTCTTGGCGGGACAAGAAAGGGGCCCCCGGAGGGATACCCAGCCGAAAGTCCCGACAGGGCTTCAGTCAGAACCCTTCCGGCCTGTGCCTAGGGCTTTTGCACCCGGCGGAATCTGCGGCCCCAGGGCAGGGCCAGCAGCAGGCCTGTCGTCGCGCCGGTGAAGACGGCGGCGGGGAGGCGGATATTGTCCCCGGTTTTGGGGGACTGGGGGCTCTGGGCGGTCAGGCACCAGCGCAGCTTTGGCCAGTCTCTCCGGCCCTGAAGGCTCAGGTCCTCCGGAATCGCCAGGCGCAGCTGCAATTGGGTCTCCTCCGGAGAAAACAGGCCCAGGTCTGCCAGACCGGCAAGGGGACCGTCATAGAGAAGCGTCTCCCCCTGAACGGTCAGGCGGATGCCGGAGAGCGCCGGGGTTACGTCCAGGCATTGCAGCACCAGCCGCATTTCCGCCGGGGGGCGGAGGATCACGGTCTCTTCCGGATTTTCCCCGGGGCTGATGGCAAGGTAGCTGCCGAACAGATGGTCCATGGGTGTGCTGCCGTCGGCGGCAAAGAGCATGTCCTTTGTGCCGCCTTCCAAAACCAGAGCGTTTTCCGCACCGGCCCCCAGGGGAAGCGCGGACAGCAGCAAGCTCAAAACCAGAATACAGATCTTTCTGCGCATATTCCATCCCTCCATGCGTTTGTACTGCCGCCAGCATACCACGTTTCCAGCGCCGAATTTGCCGGAAGCGGGGAAAATGAAAAAAATCCGCCCCGGAGCCGAAAAATGAATGGGAAAATGCATATATTCATTTTGAAAGGGAATAATTCAGGTTTTGCCTGAGAAATATACGATTTCTTCGAAAATAATTTATTTTTCTCGTTGACAATTTGGAAAAGCGGGTGTATAGTAGTCGAGAAGTGCTCCACCGGTGGAGCACAAAAGTTCGTAGAGAAAGCACGAAGGGAAGAAAATGAAAATGAAAAAAGCACTTGCGCTTGTGCTGGCAGCCCTGCTGCTGGTATCCATGGCGGCCTGCACGGGTACTGCGCCCGCTGCCACCACCGCCGCTGCCGCTGAGACCACAGCTGCAGCCGAGACCGAAGCCACCGAGGCTTCCGCCGAGACCGAATCCGGCAAGACCTATACCGTCGGTATCTGCCAGCTGGTGCAGCACCCTGCACTGGACGCCGCTACCTAGGGCTTCAAGGACGCCCTGACGGAAGCGCTGGGCGATGCCGTCTCCTTCAATGAGCAGAACGCCTCCGGCGAGAGCGTCAACTGCGCCACCATCGTCAATGGCCTGGTGGCCTCCCAGGTGGACCTGATCCTGGCCAACGCCACTGCCCCCCTGCAGGCCGCTGCCTCTGCCACTGCCGATATCCCCGTTCTGGGCACCGCCGTGACGGACTACGCCTCCGCCCTGGAAATTGACAACTGGACCGGCACCGTGGGCGGCAATATCTCCGGCACCTCCGACCTGGCTCCTCTGGACCAGCAGGCGGCCATGCTCCAGGAGCTGTTCCCCGATGCCAAGACCGTGGGCCTGCTGTACTGCTCCGCCGAGTCCAACAGCAAGTACCAGGTGGATATGATCCGGGGCTATCTGGAGCAGGCGGGTCTGACCTGTGAGGAGTACGCCTTCACCGATACCAACGACGTTGCCTCCGTGACCCAGAAGGCCTGCGATTCCAGCGACGTGATCTACATCCCCACCGATAACACCGCCGCCTCCAACACCGAGGCCATCGCCAATGTGGTTCTGCCTGCGGGCGTTCCCGTCATTGCCGGCGAAGAGGGCATCTGCCAGGGCTGCGGCGTGGCTACCCTGTCCATCAGCTACTATGATCTGGGCTATGCCACCGGCAAGATGGCCGTCAAGATCCTGACCGGCGAGGCCGACATTTCCACAATGCCTGTGGAGTACGCACCCCAGGTCACCAAGAAGTACAACGCAGCCAACTGCGAGACCCTGGGCGTCACCGTTCCCGATGACTACGCAGCCATCGAGGGTTGATACAATGGAATAGAATACAGGGACAGGGCCCTTTCGCCCTGCCCCTGTGTTGCAATTTTTAGAAAGATTTGAGGTAACAAGCCTATGTTTTTCTCCTCCCTTTTGAATGCCGCGCCCGGCGCCATTGCCCAGGGAATGCTCTGGGGCATTATGGCCATTGGCGTGTACATTACCTATCGCATTCTGGATGTGGCGGACCTGACCGTAGACGGCAGCCTGGCCACCGGCGGCGCGGTGTGCATTATGCTCATGCGTTCCGGCTGCAACCCCTGGATCGCCCTGCTGTGTGCGTTCCTGGTGGGCATGCTGGCGGGCATGGTTACGGGCCTGCTGCACACCCGCTGCGGCATTCCGGCCATTCTGGCGGGCATTCTGACCCAGCTGGCCCTGTACTCCGTGAACCTGCGGATCATGGGCAGCAAGTCCAACCAGCCCATTTCCGTGGACAAGTACAATCTGGTGGTATCCCAGCGGTTTGTGAAGGAGCTGTCTGCGCGGAATCCCCTGATTCCCGCAGTCGTCACATTGGCGGTGCTCATTGGCATTCTGTATTGGTTCTTCGGCACGGAGTATGGCTCCGGTCTGCGGGCCACCGGCGCCAACCGCCGCATGGCCAGCGCCCAGGGTATTGACACCCGGGTCACCGTCACCGTGGGCCTGATGCTCTCCAATGGCCTGGTGGCCCTGTCCGGCGCGCTGCTGGCCCAGTACCAGGGCGCGGTGGATGTGAATATGGGCCGGGGCGCCATCGTCATCGGTCTGGCCGCCGTCATCATCGGTGAGGTGCTGCTGGATAAGATTTTTAGAAACTTTGCCCTGAAGCTCTGCTCTGTGGTCGTAGGCGCGGTGATCTACTATCTGGTGCTGCAAATCGTTTTGCAGCTGGGCCTGAATACCAACGATCTGAAGCTCTTTACCGCGGCCATTGTGGCCCTGTTCCTGTCCATTCCCTATTGGAAGAACAATATCCATGTGAAGAAAGAGAAGGGAGGCGCCCGGAATGCTTGAGATCAAAAATGTCAGCAAGACCTTTAACCCCGGCACGGTGAATGCCAAAACGGCTCTGAACGGCCTGAACCTGACCCTGAACGACGGGGATTTTGTCACCGTCATCGGCGGCAACGGCGCGGGCAAATCCACCATGCTGAACGCCGTGGCGGGCACCATCCAGGTGGATACGGGCTCCATCATTCTCGACGGCCGGGATATCACCCGCCTGCCGGAATTCAAGCGGGCGGCCTACCTGGGCCGGGTGTTCCAAGACCCCATGATGGGCACGGCTGCCACTATGCAGATCGAGGAAAATCTGGCTCTGGCAGACCGCCGGGGCAAGCGCCGCACCCTGCACCCGGGCATTACCCAGGCGGACCGGGAGCGCTATATCGAGCAGCTGAAAATCCTGGACTTGGGACTGGAAAACCGGATGACCGCCAAGGTGGGCCTGCTGTCCGGCGGCCAGCGCCAGGCTCTGACGCTGCTGATGGCCACCCTGCAAAAGCCGGAGCTGCTGCTGCTGGATGAGCACACCGCCGCCCTGGACCCCAAAACCGCCGCCAAGGTTCTGGAGGCTACGCAGCGCATTGTGGAGAAGAACCGCCTGACCACCATGATGATCACCCACAATATGCGCGACGCCATTACCTATGGCAACCGCCTGATCATGATGTACGAGGGCCACGTGGCCGTAGACGTTTCCGGCGAGGAGAAGAGGCACCTGACTGTTGAGCAGCTGCTGGAGCTTTTCAGCAAGGCCTCCGGCTCCGACGAGGCCGACGACAAGCTGCTGCTGTCCTGATCTTCTTTTTATGATACCCCAAAGTTATCAACAGAGTGAATCAAGCGAGACCTCTCCGGAGGCCTCGCCTTTTTGTGCGGCCCTTTCTATGCAAATATGCATAGTTATATGAATAATATACGCTGTATACGGGATGCTGAAATATGCAGATATACGGAAACATTATGAATAAAACATATAATTATGCAAATATGCAGGAAGAGAATGAATGATATATACAAAACATACATAAGATACTCTGCAAAAAGAATTCCAATTTGTATGTTTTATCAATTGAAATTGCATAATATTCGCGCTATAATACAGCCATCAATCAACCCCCGGAGAAAAGGAGTCAATGAAAATGAAAAAGACCGTTAGCTTTATCCTCGCCGCACTGATGCTGGCCGCTATGCTGGTTGGCTGCGGCAGCACCACCTCCACTTCCACCACCGCAGCCGCTGCCGACACCACCGCTGCAGAGGAAACCGCCGCAGCGGCCGAAATCAAGACCGTTACTCCCGGTGTCCTGACCGTCGCCACCTCTCCCGACTTCGCCCCCATGGAGTTCACCGACCCCACCAAGCAGGGCCAGGATATGTACGTCGGCTTCGATGTGACTCTGGCAAAGTACATTGCCGAGAGCATGGGCCTGGAGCTGCAGATCATGCCCATGAGCTTCGACGCCTGCCAGACCGCCGTTTACGCCGGCACCGTGGATATGACCATCTCCGGTTTCAGCTGGACCGAAGAGCGGACCCAGAACTACAACATCTCCAACTACTACCACGCCGGTGACAACGAAGACGAGCAGGTCCTGATCACCCTGGCCTCCAACGGCGACAAGTTCGCCACTGCCGATGCCCTGAAGGGCGCCAAGATCGGCGCACAGAACGCCTCTCTGCAGCAGTCCCTGGCCACCGAGCAGCTGCCCGACAGCGAGCTGACCCTCTTCACCGACCTGGGCACCGGCGTGCTGCAGCTGAAGAACGGCGACTTTGACTGCATCGCAGTGGCCAAGGGCAACGGCGAAGCCATCATCGCCAACAACCCCGACATTGCCATGTCCGGCTTCAAATTCGTGGTTGACGAGAAGTACACCGGCAACGTGGTCCTGCTCCAGAAGGGCAACGATGCGCTGACCGAGGCCGTCAACGAAGCTCTTGCTTCCTCCAAGGACCAGTGGAACACCTGGTATGAAGAGGCCAAGGCCATCTCCGGCATTGAGGTCTCCTACGACGACAACGGCAACGTTGCCAACTAATTACGGAAACGAAAAACCGTTGCGAACCGGTGGCCAAGGCCACTGGTTCGCAGCGGTATGTCCGGAGAGAATCCCATAAAACGGATGCTTTCCTTTTGAACGCAGCGCGGCCGCGCTGAAAAGAGAAGCATCCTGCGAGTACCCCCTGCTCTTGAAAAATGCACGAATGATGCTATAATGATTTGAAAGGAATTTAGAAAGATGGATTTTAGCCTGTTTCTGCCGAATATGGCAAAGATTTGGAGCCAGTATTGGAAGCTCTTCCTGTTCACCGGCCTGAAAAACACCCTGATTCTGACCTTTATCTCCGTGGCCCTGGGCACCGTTCTGGGCACCCTGGTTGCCATGCTGAAGATGTCCAAGTCCAAGATCCTCCGCTTCATCGCCTCCGTCTATGTAGAGGTCCTGCGGGGCACCCCCATTCTGCTGCAGCTGTACGTGTTCTATTTCGTGCTGCCCAACATCTTCAAATTCATGAAGCTCAGCCAGTTCATGTGGGTTTCCATCTCTCTGTGTATCAATTCCTCTGCCTATGTGTCCGAGGTCATCCGTTCCGGCATTCAGGCCGTGGACAAGGGCCAGACCGAGGCTGCCCGTTCTCTGGGCCTCAGCGAGGGCCAGACCATGGTGAAGATCATCCTGCCCCAGGCTGTGCGCAATATTCTGCCGGCTCTGGGCAATGAGTTCATCATGATGCTGAAGGAGACCTCTCTGGCCTCTACCTTCTTCCTGGGCGATATCATGACCTCTTACCTGGTGGTCAAGGGCGTGTCCTATCTGACCCTGGAGCCTCTGACCATCGTTGCCATTATCTACCTGTGCGTGACCTATCCTCTGAGCAAGATCGTGGACCGCTTCGGCAAGAAGATGGCAAACCCCAACAGCTACCGCAGCCACAAGGCGAAAAAGGAAGGAACTGTTTAATTATGGAAATGATCAAAACCGTTGATTTGCATAAGAGCTATGGCGAGCTGCACGTCCTCAAGGGCGTGAACCAGACCATTGAAAAGGGCGAGGTGGTCTCCATCATCGGCCCCTCCGGCGGCGGCAAGAGCACCTTTTTGCGGTGCCTGAACCTGCTGGAAAAGCCAGAGAGCGGCAAAATCTACTTCGAGGGCGACGAGATCACCGGCAACCTGACCAAGGAGGAGAAGCAGCTCATCAAGGAGGGAAAGCTCCCCAAGCCTGCCAAAGTGAACATCGATATCCATCGGCAGAAGATGGGCATGGTGTTCCAGCACTTCAATGTGTTCCCCCACCTGACGGTGGCTCAGAATATCACCCTGGCCCCCAAGATGCTCAAGGGCAAGAGCGAGGCCGAGGCCAGCCAGATGGCAAAGGACCTGCTCTCCCGGGTCGGCCTGCTGGACAAGTACGATGAAATGCCCGGCAACCTCTCCGGCGGCCAGAAGCAGCGGCTTGCCATTGTCCGGGCTCTGGCCATGGAGCCGGACGTAATGCTCTTCGACGAGCCCACCTCCGCCCTTGACCCCGAGATGGTGGGCGAGGTGCTGGATGTCATCAAGGGCCTGGTGGATACGGGCATGACCAGCGTCATCGTTACCCACGAGATGCGCTTTGCCCGGGAGGTTTCCGATCGGGTGCTGTTTATGGCCGAGGGCAACATTTTGGAGCAGGGTGCCCCGGAGCAGATTTTCAACAATCCCACCCATCCCCGGCTCCAGGACTTCCTGAAGAAGGTACTGTAATATGAGCAAGCAGGAGCTTTATCAGACCGTTGAAGCGAAAAAAGAGGAAATTCTCACCCTCAGTGACAAGATATGGGAATATGCCGAGCTGTCCATGCTGGAAATCAAGTCCACTGCCGCCTATGTGGCCCTGCTGAAGCAGGAGGGCTTCCAGGTGGAAGAGAACCTCTGCGGTATTCCTACGGCCTTTTCCGGAACCTACGGCTCCGGCAGCCCGAAAATCGGCATTCTGGCGGAATATGACGCCCTGTCCGGCCTGTCTCAGGTCCCCGGTGTGACCGAAAAGCAGCCCCTCTGCGAGGGCGGCAGCGGCCAGGGCTGCGGCCACAATCTGCTGGGCGCGGCGAGCCTCAGTGCGGCCATTGCCATCAAAGACCAAATCGCCGCCGGAAAGCTCCACGGTACGGTCGTCTTCTATGGCTGCCCCGGAGAAGAGGGCTGCGCCGGTAAGACCTTTATGGCCAGAGACGGTCTGTTCCGGGACCTGGATGCCGCCATCACCTGGCACCCCGGCTACACCAATGAGGTCACCACCGGCTCCAATGCTGCCTGCCTGCAGATGGTCTATGAGTTCGCGGGCATCGCTGCCCACGCCGCAGGCAACCCCTGGGAGGGCCGTTCCGCCCTGGACGGCGCGGAGCTGATGAATATAGGCGTTCAGTTCCTGCGGGAGCATATGGAGCCCAAGAGCTCTATCCACTATTCCATCGCCGATGCCGGGGGCATTTCCCCCAATGTGGTGCAGCCCACGGCGAAGCTCATCTATATGGTCCGGGCGGAAACCGTTCGCAAGGCCAAGGCCCTGCTGGCCCGGGTCAATGACATTGCCAAGGGCGCGGCCCTGATGACCGGCACCACCGTCACCTGGCACCAGCTGGACGGCACCTCCGATACCCTGTCCAATACCGTCCTGGAGCAGCTGCTCTATGACAATCTGGTGGAAGCCCCTCTGCCGGAGTATACCCAGCAGGAGTGGGACTTCGCGGCCAAGCTTCGCGAGACCTACCCCCACGATGGCCTGCCCGGCCACAGCACGGAGACCAACCCCGTGCTCAAAAAGCAGATCATTCAGCTGTCCGACCATGGAAATAAGGCCATCAACGACTTCGTGGTGCCCTATTACCCTGCCTATTCCTATAGCCCCGGCTCTACGGATGTGGGCGACGTCAGCTGGCTGACCCCCACCGCCCAGTTCAATACGGCCACCTGGCCTTCCCAGGTCCCCGGCCACAGCTGGCAGGTGGTTGCCGCCGGCAAGACCGGCATGGCCCACAAGGGCCTGCTGTACGCCGCTAAAGTCCTGGCCGGTGCTGCCATGGACCTGATGGAAAAGCCCGAGCTGGTAAAAGCCGCCCGGCAGGAGTTCCGGGAAACCGCCGCCGCCGGTTACGATTGCCCCATCGGCCCGGAGGTCGTGCCCAGCGCACAGTGAAAAATTTGATAGAGAAGCCCGTCTGCACGATTTGCAGGCGGGCTTTTTGCGTGCTAACGTTGACAATGTGGCAAGATTGGGATATAATATGACTACCAAAACAAGGAGGTATTTTCATGAACCCGAACATTTCTATTCGCCCCTCCAAGGACATTCGCACGAACTATGCCCAGATTTCCGCCCTCACCCGGCAGAATCCCGTGGCCATCACCGTCAACGGCAGGGAAGATACGGTGCTTCTCAGCCATGAGGATTTTCAGCACCAGCTGCGCTATATTGATGCTCTGGAAGCGAAGCTCCAGGTCTATTCCCATCTGGCCCAGGCCATGGACGACATCAAGCTCGGCAGAGTGCAGAGCGCCGAGGATGCATTTGCGGATATCCTGGATGAATTGGAGAACATGGACGTATGAGCTGCAAAGTAATCTTTACGGATACAGCCAAGTCGGATCTCTTAGATATCGCCCGCAGCCTTGCAGAGATTTCCAAGGATAAAGCCCTTGCCGTCCGTTTTGTCCGGGAGCTGCAGCAGGAGACAACGCGCCTGGAGCAGTTCCCGGAATCCGGCGCCGTCCCCAGAGACCGGGTACTGAAAAGCAGCGGCTATCGCTTCTTAGTTCATGGGGACTATTTGCTGTTCTATCTGTATGAAAAAGAGAAGAATGCCGTGTACGTCATGGCGGTGTTTAACGGAAAACGGGACTATATGCGGGTGATGCGGGAGCTCCTGTAAGTGTCATTCGACAGTATAAAACGAGGACGCGGGTGTTCTGCGTCCTCGCTTTTTGAATGGTTGGGGATTATAAAGCGTTAAACGTGTGCCATTGAGGATACAAAGAGTGAATTTTTCATTCGGACGCCCTGAAGTTGATTAGTGGTTGCGTCTTACAAAAAGATAGGGGCTCTGTCGTCTTCAATGGAATACTTTATAAAATCGAACTTTGCTTTGCTGTTCTTGTAATATTTCTCTGCTGCTGTGCAAAGAATGCAGCATAAGTGGGAGATATCAATTTTCAATTCCCGATGTACTATGTGCTTATCCCTGCCAAAGGCGACCATGCTCAGATCACCGTTAGCACCATTTTCTCCGGTTATGACAAGCTCAAATTTATCAACCTTGCACCGAGATTCGTGAATTCTTGATTGCTCTACATTTGGTGTGCTTTGGTGAAGCAGACAATTACGCAAACTATAAATAATTTCCTCGTTCAGATAGGGCATATCATATCCGTATGGAGAATCACATCTATCTGTAATAACATATTGGCTGCACCAGTTTTTATAGCGCACGCCGTTGTAATCCTCGTTGGGATATTCAGCTTTTCCACAGGTGTCAGGTAAAGTCAGCGCAAGTGCTAATGCTGACAAATGCAGTTCATGGGACAGAGCCATACGAATCTCATGTACAATTCGGTCAATCAGGCAAATCACCTCATTCCAAGTTATTTCATCCAATCTAAATTGGTCATCTCTTCTTTAAGTTTTGGTGTTCCAACTTTGTAAATCATGGGCTCATCTAATTTTAGATCAATACCTTTAACCTCTACAAGGTCGGAAGAAACTGCTACACAATCGTCAGGATTAAACAAGACTATATTATAACCATTCTTATTCAGGGAACTTCTAAATCGCAGTCCATCAAAACCCATGTTTTTTATTTCTTCTGCAATATACTGTGTGGAAAGGTATTTGGAAGCATCTCCGTTATACGGTCTGGAAAACATTGCACCGATTGTGTTGTACAGTCTTGGCAATTCCACTACTTTATCATTTTCAATATCGTGGATGTCAAAAGTCAAATCGTATAGTCTTACGTCTTTTAGCAGCTTGAACTTCGCAACACTAACGGTATCCCCAATAATCGGTCTGACTTCATATACCGGAGTTACCGGATCCTCTGATAAATATAGGTACCGAATATGATCGGGATTAGCTCTTCCGTTACCTATCAAATCAGCAGGAGGTGCGCCAGAATCCTCCGCATTCCATCCCTTATATTTTACATATCGCTTCCATTTTTTATGAGCTTTTACAAGTTCAGGGACTTGATTATAATCGTAATCGCTATATATTTCTGGCATCAAGGAAAGTATTTTTTGCTCATCCGTCCACTCATTGAGTATTTTCTCAATATCGGATTTACTATAGCCACTCTCTTGCAAATAGTATTTTACAAGTCGGTTGAAGTTACTTTTCTCAAAGACACGAGCTCGGTATAACACAGTATCTTTTTTGCGTATTGTTACTGCATTTGCTTGACATTCATGGATTTCGTCTATGACTGCATGTTTTACAGAAAAACGATTTTTGTAGATTAATTCATCTTCAAAGCTTTTCCATTGTGAATTCTTTTGCTTGATATCTTCCATAAGCATCATCAACAAAAGAAACTTCCACTCATCGCTATTTATATTTTCCGAATCCTTTATTGTCTCTTTATCCATATTCCCCTCATTTCAGTCGTTCGCACTACGGCAGGAATTCTTAAGGTTTAAGTACATCAATTCTTCTTGGCTAAGTAACGAGTACGTTTCTTTAATAGGCGTACCAATTTCCAGCGGTCAATACGCTTAGGCATTTTTTGATAAATTTCCCGATAATCTACTGTTTCTGGAATCCACCGTCCGTTTTGAGTAATGCTGTGCCCATCAAGCAGATGAAGGAAGAAGGATGCTTCGATGATTACGGAAATAGAATTGCTTACACCGGAGCCAATATGATTGTGTTGGTACAGATTACGAGGCCCCTGAAAGAAACCCATAAGCATATACCTGATGCCGTCCTGCTCATTGCGCTCCGATTCGTTTTTCAGATCATTGATTGCAATAAGGGGAGTCCTCTTTATTTCACCGGTTTGCTTGTCTATTTCAAAAGAAAGCGCTCTTGTTGCCAAATCGAATCCATGCGAATCCAAGCCCGACTTCTTTTTGAGATAACTCTCCACAGCCACGAAGGCTTCACGTGCTGCCGACTCAAACTCGGATTTATATATGAGTTGCACCGCATCCGATAACGCTGCGTGGATATTGTATACCTCAAAAAATCCTTTGAGCTTCTTTAGGGAATATGGCATTAAGCTGCCGCAACAAGGACAAAATGTGAAATCATAAAAGTCAAACCCATATGTTCCGTCGTTATATTCCCTAAGTTGCTTTCTTCTGGGCGGAAGAGAACACCCATTAGGACAAGCGTATTCTTTTCTCCTCATTGCGGCTCACCTCATTTTATTCGGCATCACAGGGATTCTCTTTTGGGCGATGCCTTAAGTACAGTTGTCTTTTAGTACAGCCGATAACCACGGACTCTCGTCTGTATACCCTTGCAGTACATCGATGACGTGCTTATCGGTTGTCATCGCAAATACAAATGGCGCAATATGGTGCGATGACAATACGGCTTTAAACTCATCACCTTCACGAATTTCTTTGGGCGGAATAGTGTTTTCGTTTAAGTTGTGTGTTTTCTGTGGTGGTGGATTCTTATATGCCAACCATGCAATTTCGTAAGAAATTGTACTTTCACACCATTGCCCCATTAAGTTTTTAAAAAACACACGAACAATAAGTTTAGCACCGGTATAATGATGATGGCTGGGATTTGTTCTGAGGCGTTCCCAGTTTTTTTCTGAGGCTTTTCTTAGTTCGCAAATCAACGCCTTGACTTCGGAGGTTTCAAAATGGATATTAATATCCGTCTCCTCTTCTGCTGATAATGCTTGTGTAAAACGTGGGAGTAAAGATGCTGGAAGCAACTTTTTATTCCCGGCAGAATCCTCCGAAAACTGCAATTCAATATCTGCTAATGTATAAACATTAATTGCGGGCGAATCACCAACATTTCTAAGCTTGATTGTAAATCCCAGCTGCATACGGGTATAGTCCGTGGCATCCCAAGCAGATCCGCATGAATCAGTTACATATGGAACAATACACGGTTGCTTATCTATTTTCATTTGTTTCGCAACGAGCTCTGCTGATTCCTTAGCGTAATTTGCTTGACGCTTGGTGTGTCCAACATAAATGATCGTGACAACAACCATAATCAGCGAAGAAAGCAGAGATAGTACTCCTGCATAGTCACTGTTGATGATTTTTATAAATTCCAGCATCTTTTTCACCTCATTTCAACCGTTCACACAACGGCAGGATTTCTTCCAGTTTGGCAACGATTCGCTTTTGCTCAGCAAGAGGAGGAAGGGGAACCGGAAGCATTCGCATCGCTTTTAAGGATACATTTTTGATCGTTGTTTGTGTAGCCTCTTTAACCGCATAATCCATGAAGAATTTAGTATTGATTAAGTGGCGAACATATTCCTTGTCAACGCCTGTCAACACTGAAAAATAGCATGCACTTTTCCCCAAGATAATGGGTTCTCCTGCATAGAACGCATAGTTACCAATTGTTCCATTTATAGATATAAGAATTGTGTTCTCATCTAACGGTTTCTTGTGTTTCTCATACTCATCAAATGATACTTTTTTTGTGTCTGCCTTGAAAACAATGTGTCCTTTCGCAAGATTGTTTCCGTTTACAAAATAGTAATCGCCCATTTCATCAAAGACTGGTGTCCCATGGATTCCGTCACCAAGCACAGAGATAATTTCACTTAATCTAACCCACTTCCAACTCTCAGGAATGTCAAACGGAATCTCATCCTCTGCAACTTCAGGCAGAGGTTTTTCTTTTTTTATCTTGCCTTCTTTGATCAGCCGCTGTTTTTCTGTCTGGATCTGCTGATACAGTTCCTCGCCTGTTCCTTCTTCCGCTCTCTGCTCAACGAGCTTGCCCTGAATCGCATATTGCAGAACGGATTTTTTCATATCCTCCGGGAACTCGGTGTTGACCTGCTCCAACCTTTCATAGGAAGCCGCATATCGGTCAATATAGGGAAGAAGCTCTTCGATTTTGGTAACGATGCGTGTCTGCTCCGCAAGGGGAGGGAGCGGGATACAGAGGGAATCCCATAGTCCTCTGTTGATAATTGGAGTAGCAGTGCCACCAGCTCGCTCTTTCATGCTTGTTGTAAAGTATACAGATTGCATAACGGCAAAAAGGTATTTGCTTAGACAGAAAAGCGGCGAAACAACATTAATTTGTTGATTAAAAGCAACTTTACGATCTGCAATGGCTACTTTACCGATTGATCCTCCAATACAAACCTGCATAATGGAATCCTCATCGCATACTCTTGCAACGTTTTTACCGAGTAAAGAAAGAGCCTGATTGTTGTAACAAATCTGTCCATTGAGTATATCGCCAGGTGTAATAAACGGAATATCAATTCCGATGTATTCTGGATGTGACTTAGATGGCGTATTTCCAGTCTGCGTGATGCCGATGGTGCTTAATCTCACCCACTTCCAACTCTCCGGAATCTCAAACGGAAACTCATCTTCGGAAATCTCGGGCAAAGCTTTTTCTTTTTTGATTTTGCCCTCTTTGATCAATCTCTGCTTTTCTGCCTGAATTTGCTGATACAGTTCTTCTCCTGTTCCTTCTTCTGGTCTCTGCTCAACAAGCTTGCCTTGAATTGCATATTGAAGAATACTTGCCTTTAACTGCTCAGGGGTCATTCTGTTACACCTCCCGGCAGCAATGCTTCCAACTCTGCAAGAACTTTGTCGATTTCAGCGTTGAGGGTGGTTCTTCTTTCCTGATACTCTCTGATCGTATCAAGCGGGTCGAGAACTTCTTCTTCCTCGTGAGGATAACCGCAGAGATCTATGTTGCATCCCTGTTCATTCAGCAGATAATCAGCGGTAAACTTCTGTGACTTGAAATATTCTCCGTCGGGAATTACCTCTCTGTTGTTCCACCAAGCGATACAATCATCGAAGTGCTTCAGCTCCATCGGCTTGGTCTTGGAAAAGTGCTTTCTATCAGACGGAATATCTACTCTGTAGAACCATGTTTCTGTTGTCGGCTTTGTGTTATCGAAGAACAACAGATTGGTGGTAATGGAAGTATAGGGGCTGAACACAGAGCTGGGCAGTCTGACAACGGTGTGCAGATTAAATTCGCCAATGAGCTTTTTCTTGATGTTTACCTTGGCGTTGTCCAGACCAAACAGAAAGCCGTCCGGCACGACAACGGCGGCTCTGCCATTCTTTTTCAAACGGTACAGAATAACCGACATAAACAGATCGGCTGTCTCTGAGCTTGCCAGATCATCGGGGAAGAAGCCCTGAATGGACTTGTCCTCATGTCCGCCATAGGGAGGGTTCATCAAGATGACGTCGAACTTATCCGCATCTGTATAATCCAACAGATTATGTTTCAGCGAGTTCATGTGATAGATGTTGGGAACCTCAATATCGTGCAGCAGCATATTGGTCACACAAAGCAAGTACGGGAACGGCTTTTTCTCGATTCCGTAAATGCTGTCATCGAGCTGCTTTTGGGATGAGGTGTCGGTTACCTGCTTGGATAACTGTCCAAGCCAAGAGGTGATAAAGCCGCCTGTGCCGCAAGCAAAGTCCGCCATCTTTTCGCCGAGCTTCGGCTGAATCATCAGCGCCATAAACTCCGTGACAGCTCTCGGTGTGTAGAACTCACCGGAGGAGCCGGCAGACTGTAATTCTCTTAGAATTTCTTCGTATACAAAGCCAAAAGCGTGGCTCTCCTTGACATCATCAAATTCAATTTCGTCAATGACGTCGATGACCTGACGGAGATAGACGCCGTCTTTCATGTAGTTATTGGCGTCCTCAAAGGTCGATTTTACGATTGCCTTTTTAATCGGGGTATCGGGTGTGACCTTGATTCCCTCATAGAGAATGGTATCGCCCTCTTTTACATCATTGCCTTTCAGCACGGGGAACAAGGTGTTATTGACAAAGTTCAGCAGCTTGTCTCCAGTCATAGCGTGACCGCTGCTGTCTGCTTTTGCCCAATTTCTCCAGCGGAGATCTTCGGGAATGATGGACTGATAGTTATCCTCGTTTAGTTCCCAATCATCCTCTTTGGCATCGTATACTTTTAAGAAAAGCATCCATACCATCTGCTCGATTCTCTGCGCATCGCCGTTGATACCCGCGTCCATGCGCATAATATCGCGGATTCTTTTTATAAAGCCTGACTGCATTGCCATGTTAACTTACCTCTAGTTCATAAATGCTTGCTTCAAGTTCCTTAATAGCTGCCTCGTACTGGGGCTTGCCGCCAAACAGCCGCACAATCTTTGCGGGCTTTCCGAATTCTGCAAAATCCGCGAGAGAAAGAACCTTGATGTCCTCCACTTCGCCGATGCCCTGGTTCATATACTTGTCCAGGAGAATTGACAGAACAGCCTGTGCGTCAGCGGAATACTTGCTGAAAAAGTCCTTCTTTTTGACGTTGTTTGCGCGCTCTTTCCTCGTCAGCGGTTTTCTGCCGTATGCCACATAGCAGATGAAATCAAAATCATCCACATCGGACATCCCCTGGTCCTTTTTCAGTGCGTTCAAGTCAATACCCATTGCCATGAAGGATTGATTTATGGCTTCCTTTTTGTCGGAGGCGTTCCACTTGCGGATGAAATCGGACAGGGACGCATACTCGCCCTGGATATTGGTCCTTGTGTAATCGATGATATCTTCCTGACGGAGCAGCTTGCCGCTTGCATCATAGACGGAAACGGTTTTGTTGATGATTTTCACCTTGCATCCGTCTTTATCGACAACAGGCGATTCAATGGAAGGCCCTTTCCTGCCGTCTCCGTGACTGTCGCCTTTTGGATTGCTGCCGCCATGCTGGAAACCTTCGCTCTGCTCAATAGGGCCGTCCCAGTCGGGGTCAGAAAAAAGTCGTGTCACATTCCTGAAGTCCATAACAACGAAATGCGTCTTGCCGTCTTTTTCTCTGATACGAGTCCCTCGCCCGATAATCTGTTTAAAGGTTGTCATACTCTCAACTGCCTTGTCCAGGACAATCAGCTTTGTCATTTTGCAGTCTGCTCCGGTGGAAAGCAGTTCGGATGTAGTGGCAATAACCGGATAAGGACTGGAAACGGAGATAAAATAGTCGAGCTTGGATTTCCCGTAAATATCAGAGCCGGTGATTCTGACACAGTAGTCCGGATTCTCCCGAACCATGTCGGCGTTTTGGTTGATAAGGGCAATTCTCATACGTTCAGCATGATCTTCAGAAGCACAGAATACGATGGTTTTCTGCATTCTGTCGGTGCTTTTCAGATATTCCGTGATCTCCCTTGCAACCTCATCAATGCGGTCTTGGAGAATGATATTGTAGTCGTAATCCCTGTTGTTATAGATCCGATCCTCAATTACATTGCCGTATATGTCGGTCTGTCCCTTATGCGGTCTCCATCCGTCACCAATGTTGGTTGTAATATTGATGACTTTGAACGGGGCAAGGAATCCGTCTTCGATGCCTTGCTTTAAGCTGTAAGTATAGACAGGCTCTCCAAAGTAATCTATATTCGATACCTTTTCGCTCTCTTTTGGAGTAGCGGTCATACCGATTTGGGTTGCAGAAGAAAAATACTCCAAAACTTTACGCCAGTTGCTGTCCTCCTTGGCACTTCCACGATGACACTCGTCTACGATAATTAGGTCAAAGTATTCTGCGGGAATCTGTTTGAAGTGTTCTTCATCATTCTGCCCGACCATCTGATGATAGAGGGCAAAGTTTACTTCACGGGATGCGATCTTGCTCAAACACTCCTTGTCGGAAAAGTCCACTTTATAAATGGTCTTTTCAAGCGGTGCAAAATCCTGTAAAATGCTCTGGTCAACAAGAATATTTCTGTCAGCCAGATACAGGATTCTCTTTTTAAGGTCAGAGCGGAGCAGGCGATAGACAATTTGAAAAGCGGTGTATGTTTTTCCTGTTCCTGTTGCCATGACAAGCAACAGCCTCTGCTGCCCTCTGGCAATGGCTTCAACAGTCCGGTTAACCGCATTCCTTTGATAATAGCGAGGAGGGTACGTGCTCTGAGAAGAATAGTACGGCTGAGAGATGACTTTCTTTTCCAAATCAGAAATGCCCTTGCCGCTGTGCAGCTCGGAGTAATATCTCGCTACAAGCATCTCTTGTGTCGGAAATTGCTCCAAGGAAATCTGTTGCTCTTTCCCGGTCAGAAAGTCATGCTCATAAAAAGCATCTCCGTTTGAGGAATATGCAAATGGGAGATCCATCATCTGAGCATAAGTCATTGCCTGCTGCAAGCCGTGAGATACCGCGTGATGATTATCTTTTGCTTCGACTACGGCGATGGGCTTCCCGTCATTGAGATAAAGTATGTAATCAGCGAACTTAGGCTTGCTGCGGGCAACAACATTGCCGCTGATATTGATGCGGCCGTCTGTTATTTTAGTCTCCATTGTGATATGGCTTTTCCACCCGCTTTGGATGGCAGGCGTTATGTAGTTCAATTTGATGTCTTCTTCGGACATCTTCTTTTTGTCCAGTATCATAAGAATCTCCTTCGATCATCCGTATTTGGCAGACACTTCTGCACGCTTGCTTTTATTTCCTTTGCGTGTATATTGAGAAACTTATTACATTTTACCCATATTATATCATAGCCATATGGAAATTTCCACAAAAATACAAAATATATCGCTCACAATAAGAGCGTGTTGGTACATTTTTGCATACTGTGAAAAATCTGTGGAATCCTACCCGGGAGGTGAGGCGGATGTATTCCGGGGAAGTGAACCATGAAACTATCACGGGGATTTTTGAGGGGGCGGCGGACTTTATCGTCCGGCGGCTTTGCTGCAATGGGGTGAGCCTCTATGCCTATGCCATTGACGGCCTGACCTCCGGGGCCGATACCTCGGAGTACGTCATCCGCCCCATTACGGACAATCTGACCGGGAGTACACCGGCGGCCCTTTATGAAGAGGCACTGCTGGGAAACGTCTATAACAGCGTGGCGGACCCCTGCAAGGACCTGGACACCGTGGCCCGGAAGCTGGTCAACGGTTTCTGTGTCATTCTCTTCCCTGGGGCCGGGGCTATCGCCTTTGAGGTCAAAACCGGGGAAAAGCGGGGCATCTCCGCCCCGGAGGTGGAGAATACCGTCAAGGGGCCCAAGGATGCCTTCGTGGAGACGGTTCGGTCCAATACCAGCCTCATCCGCCGCCATCTGCGCACCCCGGCCCTGCGGCTTTGGGAGACCCAGGTGGGCCGCAGAAGTCTGACCAATGTGACCGTGGCCTACATTGACGGCCTGACGGACCTTCGCCTGGTGGAGCGGATGCAGCATCGCCTGGAAAAGATTGATGTGGACGGCTTCCTGGCTCCCTCCGCTGTGGAGGAGTACGTCACCGGTTCCCGGAAGACGGCCTTTCCCTTGATTCAATACACGGAGCGGGCGGATAAATTCTGCGCCGGGCTCCTGGAGGGCCGGGTGGGACTGCTGGTGGACGGCTTGCCCCTGGGCTATCTGGCCCCGGCGGACCTGGGCTACCTGATGGAGAGCCCGGAGGATTGGAGCCGGGACTACCTCAGCGCCTCCTTCCTGCGGATTTTGCGCTATGGGGCGCTGATTCTGGGGCTGCTGCTGCCGGGGCTATATATCGCCCTGGCGGTGTTTCATCAGGAGATGATCCCCTTGCCCCTGCTGCGGGCCATCGTTGAGAGCAAAAAGGATGTGCCTTTTTCTACGGCGGCAGAGGTGGTGAGCCTGCTGCTGGCCTTTGAGCTGCTGCAGGAGTCCGGCATTCATCTGCCTCAGGCCGTTGGTCAATCCGTCTCCACCATCGGCGGCATTGTGGTTGGTACGGCGGCGGTGGATGCGGGGCTGGTGTCCCCGGCGGCGCTGATCGCGGTGAGCATTGCGGGAGTCTGCGGCTTTGTGCTGCCCAATCGGGATCTGGCCGAAGCCCTGCGGCTGTGGCGGCTTGGGTTTGCACTGATTGCCGCCGTGGCGGGGCTCTTTGGCCTGACGGCGGGGTTCATCGTCCTGGTGGGCCATCTGGCAGGGCTGCAATGCCTGGAGGTGCCCTATTTGGCACCTTTCCGCAAGGGCTGGGCCGATGTGCTGCGGAACCGCATGGTCACGGACAAATTCCGAGACCCGCTGCTGCATCCGGAAGACAGGAGAAAGCAGGTATGAAGAAATGGATTTGGCTGGCAGCCCTTGCTTTGCTCCTGTTGCCCCAGCGGGGCACGGAGGTTGGAAAGCTGCTGCCTGTGGAAACACTGCTGATCGAGAAACAGGCGGGGCAGTATCGGGTGTCCGCGGATACGGGCAGTGCGGGCCGGGGGGACAGCCTGGAAAAGGCTGTGGATGCGCTGCGGGCGGAAGCGCCGGGAATCCTGTTCCTGGATACGGCGGACTATGTGCTTTTGACAGTGGAAGCGGAAGATTGCATGGAAAAGCTGCAGGACTATGTGCGGCCGGGAACCCGGGTGTACAAATTGGAGGGCACGGCGGAGCTTTCGGAAATCGGCCCATTTTTGAAGATTCACGGCCCGGATGCACCGCTGTATCGCCTGCAAAAGAGGGAGCTGCAGCTCCCAAAACTGACAGCAGAGGGGGAGAAGCTGCGTTTTGAAGGGCAGTGAGGGGAAGAACGGAATCCCGGCAGCTGCACTGGCGGGCCTTGCCCGGACCGCAGCGGGTGCCGGCTGGCCGGGGGTTCTGGTCGTCAGCGCAGGTGCGGTGCTGCTTCGAAGACTGCGGGGAAATGCGTGCGTACCCAGATGGCTCCGGGCGGTGCAGGCCCTGTTTGGCGCTTTTGTACTGTGCCAGGCGCTGACCTGGGCGGGCGCAAGCTGGCAGGGCGCGGGGAACGGAATGTGGATCGGGCTGATTTTGCTGGGCCTTGCTCTTTGGCTGGCGCACAAGGGGCCGGAGGCAGTACAGGCGGCTTCCGGCGTGCTGGGCCTGGCGGAGGCGGGGCTGCTGGCTGCGGTGATGCTGGGTAGTCTCCGCCAGATTCGGCCGGAAAATCTGCTGCCGGGAGTTGGGCTTCCGGATGGATGGCTGCTGGTGGCGCTTCTGCTGCCGGGGGGCGGGCGGCGGCAGGGCTGGCTGTGGGCGCTTGCCTTTTGCCTAACGGCAGCGGGTGTCGGCTGGGTCGGGGAGAATGCGTTTCTGCTTTTGAGCCGGAGTGCTTCCGGGATGGGTTCCGTCCGGCGGCTGGAAAGTCTGGCTGCGGTGGGACTGGCGCTGGGGTTCTTCCTGATGATGACGCAGCTGCTCTCCCAGGAGCACCCGGGGGACCGCATCTGGTCCGCTGCATTGGCCGCAGCACTTTTTCTGGGAGGATTCCGCATAAATGGCTGGCTCGCGGCCCTGTGCGCGGCAACGGCATGGTATTTCCTGCCGACAATGTGTGAAAAAAGGAAAATAAAGGATAAAAATAGCAAATAAGATGCACATCCGACAGAAAGGAAAAGAAAAATGATAAAGTAGCGAAAAAGTGCTTGACAAATTCTTCATTTAGTGTTAATATCATGAAGCTTTCTGCGAGACACCTTGATGAAAGCGGCTGTACCTTGTAAATTGAATAACGTAAAGACAAACTAGAACACCTTGGACA
>ERZ772889.1540-NODE-1540-length-20634-cov-18.066087_pt1 | contig 20634 bp, 13 predicted proteins | sample MGYA00512127_ERZ772889 | MGnify/ENA primary metagenome ERZ772889 (study PRJEB29015, sample SAMEA2737689) | human gut metagenome | biome: human gut; feature: human-associated habitat; material: faeces | place: China | collected 2012 ...
CTTCACGAGGGCCTTGTAGCTGAACTCGGGGGACGGCTCGATCATGCTCTCGTCTTTGAGCATCTGCCTGATGAAGGCGGCGCGGGTGTTCTGCTCCATGAGGGGATCCCTTCTACTCGTCTAGGTTGGGGTGCGGAAAGCGCGGATCGTCGCGGCGCGGTCGTGGATCGAGACGCCCGTGGTGCAGCCGTTGCCGAGCAGGTCGACCGTCACGGTGAAGGGCGTGCCCAGCAGCGAAGTGTTGTTCTCTTCCATCATGTTGAGCCCCAGTTCGGCGCACCGCTCCTCCGACAGCGGGGCGCAGAGCACGCCGCGTCCCTCCTTGAGCATGAAGTTCACGATTTCGGGCGTGATTTTCTCCGCCGCGACGATGAAGTCGCCTTCGTTCTCGCGGTCTTCGTCGTCGACGACGATCACTATCCTGCCGTTGCGGAAATCTTCAATAACCTCTTCTACACTATTCAGAATCGTGCTTTTTGCCATTTCGTTTGAGTTTTATCGCGTTTTTCAATTTGTTGATCGCAGGTCGCATGCGCTCGTTCAATGCCTTGAGTCTTCCGGCATACCAGTCCGTGTCGAGCAATGCCGAGTCGTTGGTGGCCTTGTAGGTCAGGTATACGGCGATCGGCGTGAGGATGAACGTCGAGAGCCAGATGCCGTATACGGCTTCCCAGCTGCCCTCCTTGGCCAGTTTCTCGCCCGAGAGGCTGATGATGTAGTAGATCACGAAGAAGATGATCGACACCACGACCGGAAGTCCCAGGCCGCCCTTGCGGATGATGGCGCCCAGCGGAGCCCCGATCAGGAAGAAGATCATGATCGACACGGGGAGCGATATTTTCTTGTGCCACTCGACCTTGCTGCGGTACAGCTGGTTGAGCGCCTCCTTGGCGGCCGACTCGTCGAACGAGAACATGTTGCGCGAGCTTTTGGCCAGCGTCCGCGCCTGGTTCCATATCCGCGCCTTGTCGCGGAGTTTGAGTGCCGAGAGGGAGTCCATCGCTTCGAGGCTGCCGAAGCCGCTCTTGTCTTTGCGCAGGCTGTCGGGCTGCGGCAGCACGGAGTTGTCGCGTGAGAATATCTGTTCCTTGAGCAGCGGTTCGTACGAACGGGTCGTGGCGTTGTTCACCAGGATTTCCAGCGAGTCGATATCCTGCTGCAGCTCGTTGATGTTCTTGGTCTGGCTGTTCGAAAATTGGTTGGCGTCGCTGCGCTGCATGGCGAAGCCTTCCATGGGGATCGTCTGATCCTGCTTGTCGAAGATGTGGTGGCGCAGCCTGCTCTGGGTGAACCACTGGCTGTTGCGGGTCTGCTCGTACATCTCGCCGTTGAAAAGCGTCACGAGCAGGAACCGCTTGTCGTCCGACAGGCGGATGTAGCCCGAGTCGGCCACGATGGTGTTCATGTTGCCGTCGGCGATGCGGTTGTCGTAGATCAGCACGTCGCGCAGCAGGTGCGTTTCGGGTTCCTGCCGGCTCACGCGGATCGACATGTTGTCGATGCCGTTGAAGAACAGGCCGTCCTGGAATTCGAGGCTCTGTTTCTGCTGGCGGATATCGTAGATGATGCTGTACACCTTTTTGTTGGCATACGGCACGAGGTTGTTGCCGATGAAGAAACTGCCCACGGCGATCACGCTCACCAGGATGATGAGCGGCTTGGTGATGCGGACGAGCGACATGCCGGCCGATTTCATCGCCAGCAGCTCGTAGTTCTCGCCCAGGTTGCCCATGGTCATGATCGCGGCCAGCAGCATGGCCAGCGGCAGCCCCAGCGGGATCATGTTGGCCATGAAATAGGTCATCAGCTCGATGATGATGCCGGCGCTCAACCCCTTTCCGACCAGCTCGTCGATGTAGCGCCACACGATGTTCATCATCAGGACGAACATCACGATGAAGAACGTGAGCACCATCGGCCCCAGGTAGGCTTTCAGTACGAGTTTGTGGATGGTTTTCATGCGGCGGCTCCGGCTTTTTTCTGACGCAAAGGTAATAGTTTTACTATAATAAGCGTAAGGGTGAGGGTAAATATTATGGCCGCCCCGGGCGGAACTTCGAAATTGTAGCTTGCGACCAGTCCGGCCACATTGCCGGCCACGGCGACCAGCGGGGCGCAGAGCGCGATGGTGCGGTAGGATTTGGAAAGGGCGTTGACGATGGCGACGGGCATGGTGAGCAGCGAGATGAGCAGCACGATGCCCATGATGCGGATCGAGAGGACGATCGTGACGGCGACCAGCGCCGCCATGGCGTAGGAGATCACGCGCGTCGGGATGCCGCGGCTGCGGGCGAAGTCGCGGTCGAAAGCCACGTACATCACGGGGCGCAGCCACAGCAGAGCCCCGGCCATGATGGCCGCGGTCAGGATGGCGAGCGCCACGACGTCGCCGTGCGTCACGGTGACGATGCTGCCGAACAGGTAGGCCGAGAGGTCGCCGGAGGTGTAACCCGGCCTGAGGCTCATGAAGAGCGCCCCGACGGCCATGCCCACCGACCAGATGATGCCGATGGCCGAATCCTCGCGGATGCGCCCCCGGCTCCCGGCCCACTCGATGCCCAGCGCCGAAAGCACGGCGAAGACCATCGCCCCGGCTATGGGGTTGGCTCCCGCGTAGAAAGCTATGCCCAGCCCGCCGAACGAGGCGTGCGTGATGCCGCCCGCGAGGAAAACCATCCTCCGGCATACGACGTAGGTGCCTACGACGCCGCACGTTATGCCCGAGAGGACACATGCCGCCAGCGCATTGGACAGGTAGCCGTATTGGATCAGATCGCTGAAAAATTCCATCCTCGTTCTCTTTATTTGCGCGCAAATTTACGTTTTTTACTTGGATAATTTAGTTCTTGGATATAGAAAAGCATTCGATTATTTTTATATTTGCGCTTGGATGCCTGCTTGTTTTTTCGGTATCCGCATGATTAACCCCATTTATTTTCAAATTTTTTACATTTTTACATTTATGCGTACATCTTTATTTCTCGGCATGACCGGATTCGCATTTCTGACGACGTTTGGTTTGCAGGGGTGCAGTGATGACGAGGGTGGCAATGACGGCAAAAATCCCCCCCCCACGATTAATGTTGAGGTGGGTGATGTAACCCGTACAACCGCATCATTTACAATTACTACGAGCGGTGCAGCCGATTATGCCTACGCTGTATTGCCGGCATCGGAAACGATTGCCGATGCAGAGGCTCTCTTCGAAAATGGTATCGTAGCCATGTTCGAAGGTGCTAAAAAGGTCGAGGTCAAAATCGAAGACCTTACTGGTGACACCGAGTACAAGCTCTATGCCGCCGCACGCAACCTCAACCCTTTCCTTTACAGCAAACTCGTATCCGAATCGATCGACACGCATGTCGCTTATACCGACATGATTACGCTCGAAAGTGTCAAGACTACTTCTTTCGCTTATCATATCATGAAGCCCGAAGGCGTGGCCAAATACAAGCACGTCTGCCTTTCCAAGTCTGACTATGACTATATAATCAACCTTGCAGGCGGTACTCCGGCCTCCTATGTAAGCGCTTTTGGCAAGGAAGCCACTGAAGACGACACCTATGTTTTCGATACCACTTTCTTCGATGCCGGCGGCTTTCGCCAGGATATTTACTCCGATATGGAGTTTATCATCATAGCCGGTGAAGTCGACGGCGAAGGGCAAGTGGCCAAGGATGCAGCGAAGACGCTCGTCTTCAAGACCAAAAAAGCCGGCACTGCCCCATATGGTATCGATGTCTCTGTGAGCAATATCGCTTCGATGACGGCCGATATAACCATTAAGCCCGAGGAAGGAATCGAGCGCTTCCGTTATCATGTGAACACGAAGGCGGAGTTCGACTATATTGCTTTCGAGGGCGAGGCTTCCGTTCGCCGTATGATTATCGGCCATTGGGACGATGTTTCGAACGAAAGTTCGGGGACTATCACTGTCAATGCAAAGGGCCTTAAGCCCAATACCGAGTACCAGGTCGGGATCGTAGGGTTCGATAAGGACATGCGCGAGAAGTTCCTGCTCTATGACTTTACGACGGGCGAACCTACCGGGCCCCTGCCCGAGCTGACTGCCGAGCCCGTAACCGTCGAAACGCCGTGGAACAAAGCGGCCTTCAAGATCAAGACGACCTATACGGTCTCGATGGTGGCCGGAGTTTTCCCGAGGGGATCCATCGAAGACGTTCTCAGCCGTCCCGGTAACGAGGCGCTTACGGCCGGCGATGTCATCGCTGCCAACGGCACTTCGTTAACCCCGGAACAGGTTGCTGCTGCTATGAGTGGAGAGGGGCTTGTCATCGAGAGCGACGTGCTCACGCCGAATACCGAGTACGAGTTCGGTGTTTGTGCGACGAATGAGGAAAGCGTGGGCGTTTCCGTAGTGAAGGATTTCGCGACAGTTTCGTTGCCGCAGTACGATGGAAACGGCGTGCGTGCGAAACTTCCCGGCAAATACACCGCGACGACCAAGGATCTCGAAGGCAAAACGGTGACCTTCTCTGTCACTATTGCCACGGGTGTGAACGAGGCGACCGAAAAGGCTTACCACGATATGAACCGCCTGGTCGTATTGGGTTTTGCTCCGTGCGGTGTGGAGTATGCGGATCCTGAGAAGTTGCTTGCGAACGGCTGGGTTGCGAACGAAGAGGAAGCCAATGCCGGTTACGGGCCGAAGTGGTTCATCGAATTCAACAGTGACAACACGATTTCGACGAGCGCTCCGATAAACGGGGAGCTGGATTACACGATGGCGAAGTTCAACGGCAAGGAACTCTATTTCCACGGTTATGCCAAACGTCCCAACAGCGACAATTACACGGATATGGCGATAAGCTTCCCCATCGAAGTGGCGGACGATCTGACGTTGACGGTCAAGAAAGCGGTCGACAACTCCTTTGAGTATTATCCCGGTGTGTTGTCGGGTACCAGCCAATGGTGGGGTGATATGGCTTTTGCAGCATCGGACGAGATCGTCCTGACGCGCGATGCCGACCAGGGCGCCGAGCCGGCAGCCGTGAAGAACGTGCGGCAGGTTAGCCTGCCCGAACGGGTGACCGTGAACCTCGATGCCGCTCCTGTGGCCGACAGCCGTCGTATTGCGGCAGAACGAATGATGCGTTAATCCTTAATAAAATACTTTAGACATGAAGAATTTGTTTGGATGGATGCTGGCGGCACTGCTGGCCTTGACGGTCGGTGTGTCGTGTAGCGACGACGATGATTTGAATGAAGGTGCGGGGATTGCCTCTCCCGCATGGAAGGCTGAGAACCAGGCCGTGATCGAAGGCGAGACGCTCGATTTCGAATTTACCGCCGAAGGCCGGTGGACGGCTGTGAGCTCGGCTGACTGGTGCGAGGTGAAGACTCCCTCGGGCGTGGCGGGCGAATCGCTGCTGAGGTTGAAGGTCGCCAAGAACAACCTTGCCGAGGCGCGTACGGCCACGATCACCGTCCATGTGAAAGGATACGCCGCATCGGCCTCTTTCGTGGTGAAGCAGGCCGAAGGTACAACCGAGCAGGGGGATGGTAAATACCGCTCCGTGAACGAATGGGTAGCGGACTATATGAAGAACTTCTACTTGTGGAATCGTCCGATCGAAAACCTCTTCCTCGATTACAGCCTTAGCTACGACCGCTTTTTCACCTCGATCCTCGACGGCGTAGCTGCCCAGGATGACGTGAACCACGACGACGGCTTCTGGCAGGGGCAGAAACGCATGTACTATTACTCTAATTTGCAAAGCGATGCTCCCGTGTCGCGAGCTCCGGGACAGACGCAGTCCGGGTCAGGTATTTATCTGTTGCAAGCCACCCGCCTCGGTACCGACTATATCGGGTTTGCGGTTATGGCGGTCGTTCCTGGGACGCCGGCTGACGACGCGGGACTCGTGCGCGGCGATTTCATCACGTCGGTCAACGGCGTGGAGGTGACCGATGCCAACTACAAGACGCTGGGCCAGTATGTATACGACGGGTCTGTCGAGATTGCGGTTAGCCAGGTGACCTGGGAAGATAACGGAAGCACTCCTGTGCTCAGCTCGAAAGGCAACATCCAGCTCGGGGCCGCTTCCTTTACCGATCCGGCCATCTACATGGACAAGGTGGTTGGCATCGATGGCACCGACAAAAAGGTGGGATACCTGCTCTATATGGGCTTTAATATCGACTACGACGATGAGTTGATGGCGGCATTCGAACGTTTCCGCCAGCAGAACGTCACCGACCTGATTCTTGATTTGCGCTACAACAACGGTGGCGATGTGCTTTCGAGCGCCGTGCTCGGTACGCTGGTTGCGGGCAACGACTACAAGGGACAGGTTTATGCACATACCACGTTCAATGAAGACCGCACGGAAGCCGGTGAAGGCGGTGACTACAAGATCGGCGTCAAGGAAACAGTTGAGCGCATATACGAACCGCTCGAAACGGCGCTTCAGCATGCTGTGGGGTTGAAGAAGATATATGTGCTGGTGAGCCAGACGACCGCTTCGGCCAGTGAAATGGTGATCAATGGCCTGCGTGGTCTGGACATCGAGGTCAACCTCATCGGGCAGACCACCAACGGCAAGAACGTAGGTATGGAAGGAGTGATGCGGTCATTCTACAATCATGAGTTCCTGCTCTACCCTGTTACCTTTTACGTTGAGAACGCCAAGGGGTTCCGGGATTATTCGACGGGTTTTGTCCCCGATGTCGAGATTGACGATTCGGCGATCTACCCGGGGGAGTTCGGTACGATGGAAGATCAGCTCGGCTATATTGCGCTGGTGTGGATCAAGAGCGGCAAGAAGCCGGAACTCCAGGCTTCGTCGTTGACACGCGGCGGGGGCAGTCCGATGAAGCCTTTCGGCGACTTGTGGGATATCCGTCCCATACGACCGATGGGCGGTGCCGTCATGCGTCCCCGGACGGACGAGTAGTGTTCCGTTTTTCTTATGCTGCAGAGGCGTCCGTACAGGGCGCCTCTGCTCTATTTATCTCGGTCTGTAATTTTTTTGTTGAAAAGACGCCCCTTTTCGTACGGTTTTCGTAATTTCGCCCAGTAAAACACATATTTTATGCAACAACGCCGAGTCAATTTCCATACCCTGGGTTGCAAACTCAATTTTTCGGAGAGCTCCACCCTTGCCCGGGAGTTCGAAGAGGGCGGTTTCGTCCGCGTGGCGCCCGATGCCGAAGCCGATATATGCGTCGTCAACAGTTGTTCGGTGACCGAACATGCCGACAAGAAATGCCGTAACCTGATCCGCAAGCTGCACCGCCGCAACCCCGGTGCCATCATCGCCGTCACGGGGTGTTACGCGCAACTCAAACCGCAGGAGATCGCGGCAATCGAAGGTGTGGATATTGTCTTGGGTAACAACGATAAGGGCGATTTATATAAACGTGTGCTCGAACTTCCGGGCAAAGGCCGTGCGCAGGTTTACAGTTGCGATGCCGATTCGCTCACATCGTTCTTCGCGGCCTTTTCGAGCGGCGACCGCACGCGGGCCTTCCTCAAGGTGCAGGACGGCTGCGACTACAAGTGCGCATACTGTACGATCCACTACGCTCGCGGCGGCAGCCGGAACATGCCGGTCGCCGATCTGGTCGCCGAGGCGCGCCGGATCGCGGCGGCCGGACAGAAGGAGATCGTCCTGACGGGCGTCAACACGGGGGATTTCGGCCGGACGACGGGCGAGAAGTTCATCGACCTGCTGCGGGCGCTGGACGGCGTGGACGGGATCGAGCGTTACCGCATCTCCTCCATCGAACCGAACCTTTTGACGGACGAGATCATCGCCTTCTGCGCCACTTCGCCGAAATTCCAGCATCATTTCCACATCCCCCTGCAGAGCGGTTCGGACAAGATCCTGGGGCTGATGCGCCGCCGTTATACCACGGCGCGCTTCGCCGACCGGATCGCCGCCGTACGCGCGCTGATGCCCGACGCCTTCATCGGCATCGACGTGATCGTCGGTTTCCCCGGTGAGACGGAGGAGGATTTCCGCACGACCTACGACTTCCTTGCCGGGCTGGAACCGGCCTTTCTGCATATTTTCCCCTTCTCGGAACGTCCCGGTACGCCGGCCGTGGAGATGCCCGGCAAGGTGCAGGCTTCGGTGGCGACGCGCCGCGCGGCCCAGCTGGAGGCGCTGTGCGCGAAGCTGCACGCGGCATTCTGCGCCCGTGCCGTGGGGAGCGAGGATTCCGTGTTGTTCGAAAGCACGCGGCGCGGGGGCATGATGTTCGGCTTTACGGGCAACTACCGCCGGGTGAAGGCTCCCTACGACAAGGCCCGCGTCAACACCGTTTGCCGCGTCAGGCTGGGGGCTATGGACGAATCTCACGACCTGATGGGTGAAATTCGGGATTAAATCATTATATTTGCCACTACAAAATTCATAAGGAGTATGACGGGTTTGCGCAAAAGGGTGACGGTGGGCTTCCTGAGCATCGTATGCCTGCTGTTTTTTTCGGGCATGGTCTCGTTCGTGGAGCTGAGCCATCTGAGCCGTGACACGGGCGAGATCCTCAAGGCCAACATGCGTAATATCGAGCTGGCCAAGGAGATGCTCGACGCTGCGCACGAACAGAACGTGGCGCTGATCCGCCTTTCGGTATTCGGCGACCGCTCGTGCGACAGCCTTTGCCGCCGGAGCCTCGAACGGCTGGAGAATACGCTGCTCGTGGCACAGGACGAGGCGCTCGAAAAGTCGTTCCTCGACTCGCTCGCCTTCGCGACGACCGAGCTGCGCCTGCTGACCGACAACTATCTGGCCTTCGGAACCGCTGCGCCGGAGGTGCCGGGGCCCGTTTTACCCGATTCCGTGGGGGTCAAATGGTATAACGACGAGTACGTGGCGCTCTACGGGCGCCTCACGTCGGCCATCAAGAACTATATGACTTCGACGCAGAGTTCGCTGGCGCCGCGTGCCGAGCAGATGAAGAAGAACGCCTACCGGGCCGTGACGCCCGTGCTGATCTCACTGGCGGTGATGATCGCCATCGTGCTGATGCTCTATTATTTCATGTCCGTCTACTGTGTCAACCCCATCCTGCGCATGAACAAGGGGCTGGGCGATTACCTTTCGTTCCGCGTGCCGTTCGTCGTCAAGGCCGACTGCAAGGACGAAATGCTGGAGCTCAAAGAGAAGATCGAGACGCTGATCACCATTTCCAAGCAACCGAAAGCCTGATGCGATGCGAGTAGACGTGGTATTGCGATATGTCGGGGTCGTGATGATATTCATCGCGCTGTTCATGCTCCTGTCGGCGGGTATCTCCTACGTCAGCGGCATGGACTCGGCGTTCTACCCGCTGCTCCTGTCGTCGTTGCTCACGGCCCTGCTGGGGGCTTTCCCGCTGATTTTCGTGGAACGTACGGAGCAGATCACCAACAAAGAGGGCTTCTGCGTGGTGGTCGGCTCGTGGCTGGTGGCCTGTGTGGTCGGGACATTCCCCTACCTGATCTGGGGCGGGGAGTTCAGCCTGGTAAACGCCTGGTTCGAAAGCGTTTCGGGCTTTACGACCACCGGGTCGACGATCCTGAACGATGTCGAGGCGCTGCCCCGCGGGTTGCAGTTCTGGCGTTTCTCGACGACCTGGGTCGGCGGTATGGGCGTGGTGATGTTCGCGCTGCTGATCCTGCCCTCGCTGGGCCGCAATAAGCTGACGCTGTCGAATGTCGAGCTCTCGACGCTCGCCAAGGACAATTACCGTTACCGCACGCAGATCATCGTGCAGATACTGCTGGTGGTCTATGTCGGGCTTACGGTGGTTTCGACCCTTCTGCTCAAGATGGCGGGCATGAACTGGTTCGATTCGCTCTGCCATGCCATGTCGGCCTGTGCCACGAGCGGGTTTTCGACCAAGAACGCCAGCGTCGCCTATTTCAACAGCCCGATGATCGACACGATCCTGATCTTCGCGATGGCCACGGCGGGTATTCATTTCGGACTGATCTATGCCACGGTGACGGGCAAGCGCAGCAATATTTTCCGTTCGGAAGTGACGCGCTGGTACCTCGGCATGCTGTTCGCGGGCGGGCTGCTGATCGCCGTCAGCCTCTATGCCGCGGATATCTACCCCGCCTTCACGTCGGCTTTCCGCCACGGGCTTTTCCAGTTCGTGTCGGTGGTGACGACGACCGGGTTTGCGACGGCCGATTCCAACCAGTGGACTTCGTTCGCGGTCATCCTGCTGATTTTCGGCTCGATCGTGTGTGCCTGCGCCGGATCTACGGCGGGCGGTATCAAGACCAACCGGCTGGTGCTGGCCATGAAGATGATGCGCACGCGGCTGCGGCAGCAGCAGCATCCCAATGCGATCATCCGCATCCGCCTCGACGGCGTTATCCAGGAAACGGAGGCGCTTCATTCGGTCATGATATTCATCGTGGCGTACCTGATGCTGATACTCGCCGGCACGGTTTTCGGGACGATATTCGGCGTCGACCTGATGACCAGTTTCTCGGGGGCCGTGGCGTCGATCGGCAACGTCGGCCCGGGCTTCGGCGAGGTCGGCTCGATGGACAATTTTTCGGCGCTTCCCGGGGTGTTCAAGCTCTCCAATTCGCTGCTGATGCTGTTGGGGCGTCTGGAAATATTCGGATTCATACAACTCTTTTTCATTAAATGGTGGAGGTAACCGAGATGGTATTTCGTAAGGTTTATATAGTGTTATGTGCGGCGCTGCTGGCGGCGGGAGACCTCTGTGCGCAGCAGGTTCGCGTGGAACCCCGTATCGCGGGGCTCGAGGGCAACCGGGAGTACATGTCGCTTCTGGAACAGGATGCGCAGTTGCAGATCCGCGAGGACTCGATCGTCAATGCCGTGGAACGCGCCCGGCAACAGTTGCGCGAAGACCCCGCGAACAGGCAGCGCTATTCGCAGGAGATCCTGCAGCTCGAAAGCCGGATATTCGAAGTGCGCAATGCCAAGGGGCGCCTGATCGACAAGATCAACACCATCGAGCAGGAGTGGGTGCTCGCCAACCTGAACGGGGCGGCGCAGCAGCCGGCGGAGCCTGCCGCGGAAAGTCCCGCAGGGGCGATCCCCGACTCGCTCAAGGTGCGCAACCTGGTTTTCAACCCCTATTTCCGCGAGCAGCTGCCCGAGGCCGATTATGCGGCCCTGCGCAGGGCGCAGGGGCTGGAGCTGGACGCCGTGGACTATGTGAACCGCTATTTTGCCAACTACGGGACGATCTGCGAACTGGCCGAGGCCTATGCCGCGGCGCAGACCGAGGCGGATGCGGGCGAGATTTACGACCGCTACAATACGTTGCAGGGCTTCAACCGCGTGCTGGCCGATTCGCTCGCCGAGGCATGGAATTATATCGCCGACAACAAAGGGTATGCCTATGGCTATCTGATGGACAAACTGGGGCAGGATGCCATCCTGGCGCGTGAGGAGAAGCGGCTTTCCGGGGCTGCCCGCGAACTCTCGGCACTGCGCGGCGAGGTCGCTTCGGATGCCGTGGCCGATTATTTCCTGCGCAAGAAAGTCCTCGTGGGCTACGAGACGGCCGTGGCCGGCCTGTTGGGGCTCACTTCCGCCCGCGACTCGCTGCGCGGCGTGGCTGCGCAATTGGATGGCATCGACTTCCGCCTGCCCCGTATCGACGTGGCGCAGCGCTATTTCCTCGACTACGACAGTATCGCGTTCTCCGCAACGCCAAAATACAGCTACCAGCACCCGATCCCCGAGTGCAGGGTCTACGAGCACGGGACGATCTACCGTATCCTGCTGGGCACGTTCAATACCAAGCGTGCCGTCTCCACGTTCCGGGGGGCGTATCCGCTCTCCTATCTGGTCGGCGAGGATAAGAAATGGTGTTACTATGCCGGGGGCTTCGCAACCCGGGAGGAGGCCGAGGCCGCGCAAAAACTGTTGAAATCCAAAGGCTTCGTCCGCCCCGAAATCGTGGTGTGGACGGACGGCGCCTACCGCAACCTTTCGCGTGACCCCGAGGCGCAGCAGATTGCCTACCGGGTCGAAATCACCGGTACGGAGGCACTGCCCGACGTTGTCAAGACCGTTATCACCGAGGCGGCCGAGGGGTGCGAACTCTCGCGCGTGGGACAGCAGTTGTTCGTGGTGGGGATGTTCGACGACAAGGCCGTGGCCGACCGCGTGGCCGCCGCAATAATACAGGCAGACCCGTCTTTGGAAATAAAAGTCGCCGAAATTGCGGAATAATTGAATTTATTGCCTATCTTTAGTGCAATGTTCAACAACTCCTTATGACGATGTTCTATATCATACTCCTGATCGTATTGGGACTGCTTTTCCTGGTGGCGGAATTGGTGCTGCTGCCCGGCGTGTCGATCGGTGCCATCCTGGCGCTGGTTTGCTACGGCAGTTCCATCTACCTCGCTTTCCGCGATTACGGCACCGTAGCCGGGGTCGTAGTCATCCTGGCTATCCTCCTGCTTTCGCTCGTCGCCACGATTATTTCCCTGCGCGCCAAGACCTGGCAGCGCTTTTCGCTCAAACAGAGGGTCGACTCGTCGAGTATGCCCTCGACCCCCGACCAGGAATTGCAGGTGGGCGACCGCGGCATGACCCTTTCGCGCCTTTCTCCGATGGGTACGGTCGAGGTCGGCGGCAAGGTCTACGAGGCCAAGTCGCTGACGGCCTATGTCGACCCGCGCCGGGAGGTCGAAGTCGTGGGCTTCGAGAATTTCAGCGTCATCGTAAAGACCGTGAAGGATCGGCACGCTTAGCCGGATAATCGGACGGGGATGGGATATCTCAGATTCTTTGCATTGCTGGCCGTCGTGGGGATGGCTTGCGATTCCCGGGCGCAGGGAACGAAGGAGGTCTGGCTGGACGAGCTGGATCTCTCGTGCTGCATTCAGGACTGGGGCTTGCCGCAGGCCGACCGCTCGGTGCTGGATACTCCCCTCACGGTGGGCGGCGTCGTTTACGGCCGCGGCGTGGGAACCCATTCGATCAGCCGTATGCTGTTCGGGCTCGGCGGCGATGCCGTCTCCATCGCCGGGGCGGTGGGCGCGGATGATAAAAACCTGTTCGCCGGGAAACACCGGTTCAAAATCCTCGGCGACCGGAAGGTGCTGTGGGACAGCGGTGTGATGCGCAAGGGCGATGCTGCCCGTGCGTTCGACGTCGACTTGTCCGGCCTGGACAAAGTCCTGCTGCTGGTCGAGGAGGCCGGCGACGGGATCATGTACGACCATGCCGACTGGCTGGAGGTGAAGATCACCACGCGCGGAGAGGTGGAGCCCCTGTCCGTCTGGGCCAGGCCAATCTCCAAGGGTAAATATATCCTGACCCCCGCGAGCCCCGAAACGCCGCAGATCAACAATCCGCTCGTATACGGCGCCCGCCCGGGCAATCCCTTTCTGATGCCTGTCATGGCCAGCGGCAAACGCCCGATGGCGTACGGGGCGCAGGGGCTTCCCGAAGGGCTGGAGCTCGATCCCCGTACGGGCCTGATAACGGGCCGTGTGCCCGCCGAAGGGGATTTCAGGGTGCTGCTGACAGCGGAGAATGCCCTCGGGAAAGCCGAACGGGAGATATTGCTGAAAATAGGGCCGCAAATCGCCCTGACTCCGCCCATGGGCTGGAACAGCTGGAATTGCTGGGGGTTCTCGGTCGACGACGCGAAGGTGCGCGATGCCGCCCGCGCCATGCACGAAAAACTCCTGGCCTACGGATGGACGTATGTCAATATCGACGACGGATGGCCGGCGGATACGCGTTCGGCCGACGGCAGGCTCCTCCCGAACGAAAAATTCCCGGATTTCAAAGGCCTCAGCGACTACGTCCACTCCCTTGGGCTCAAATTCGGCATCTACTCCTCGCCCGGGCCCACGACCTGCGGAAATTATCCGGGGAGCTACCGGCATGAACTCACCGACGCCCGGACTTGGGCCGAATGGGGCGTGGATTACCTCAAACACGACTATTGCGGCTACCTGCAAATCGAAAGGGACTCCGAGGAAAAGACGATCCAGGAACCCTACGTGGTCATGCGCAAGGCGCTGGATCAGGTCGACCGGGATATCGTCTACTGCGTGGGCTACGGGGCTCCCAACGTGTGGAACTGGGGCGCCGAAGCCGGCGGCAACCTGTGGCGTACGACCCGCGACATCACCGATGAATGGAACGTGGTGACGGCGATCGGCTGTTTCCAGGACGTTTGCGCGCAGGCCACGGCCCCGGGCAGGTACAACGACCCCGATATGCTGGTGGTCGGCCGGCTGGGACACGGCTGGGGTGCCGATGCCCACGAATCCGAGCTGACCCCCGACGAACAATATGCCCATATTTCGCTGTGGGCCGTCCTCTCCGCCCCGCTGCTGATCGGTTGCGACATGCGGGCGATAGACGACTTCACGCTCGGGCTGCTGACCAATTCCGAAGTGATCGCCGTGAACCAGGATCCGCTGGTCGCCCCCGCCGTCAAACGGGTCGTTCCCAACGGGCAGGTGTGGTACAAAAAACTCTGCGACGGTTCGTATGCGCTGGGATTTTTCCAGTTGGATCCCTATTTCGTGCTGTGGGATCAGGACGAGGCGGAAGCCATCCAGGAGCAGAACTACGAATTCGAATTCGACCTGCGGGAACTCGGGATCGGCGGGAAGGCCGAAGTCCGGGACTTGTGGCGGCAGCAAGACCTGGGTACGTGCACGGGCACGCTCCGGGCGCTTGTACCCTACCACGGGGTTTCGCTGGTCAGGATAACGCCCGTGGAGTGAGCTCGGGCCGAAAGGTGTAATTCAAGGATAATTTTCTAACTTAATAGCATTCGATTATGGATTTTCAAGCAGGATTGATCGTATTGATCGTATTCGTGAGCCTTTTTGCGATCTGGCTCATCTTCTATTTCATCCCGGTGGGACTGTGGTTCTCGGCATTGGTGTCGGGCGTAAGGATCAGCCTGCTGCAACTCATTCTGATGCGCTGGCGCAAGGTGCCGCCCTCGACGATCGTTTCGTCGATGATCGAGAGCACGAAGGCCGGGCTGGAACTCAACCCCAACGAACTCGAGGCGCATTACCTTGCGGGCGGCAATGTCACCAGCGTGGTGCATGCCCTGGTATCGGCACAGAAGGCCAATATCATGCTCGATTTCAAGATGGCTACGGCCATCGACCTGGCGGGCCGCGACGTGTTCGAGGCCGTGCAGATGTCGGTGAACCCCAAGGTCATCAACACGCCTCCCGTAGCGGCCGTGGCCAAGGACGGCATCCAGCTGATCGCCAAGGCGCGCGTCACGGTGCGTGCCAATATCAAGCAGCTGGTCGGCGGTGCCGGTGAGGAGACCGTGCTGGCGCGTGTCGGCGAGGGCATCGTCTCGTCGATCGGTTCGGCCGCATCGCACAAGATCGTGCTCGAAAACCCCGATTCCATTTCGCGCGTCGTGCTCGAAAAGGGCCTCGATGCCGGTACGGCGTTCGAAATCCTCTCGATCGACATCGCGGACATCGACGTGGGCAAGAATATCGGCGCCCAGTTGCAGATGGATCAGGCGCAGGCCGACAAGAACATCGCCCAGGCCAAGGCCGAGGAGCGCCGCGCCATGGCCGTCGCACTCGAGCAGGAGAACAAGGCCAAGGCTCAGGATGCCCGCGCAAAGGTGATCCTGGCCGAAGCCGAGGTGCCGCTGGCTATGGCCGAGGCATTCCGCAATGGCAACCTGGGGATTATGGACTACTATAAGATGAAGAACATCATGGCCGACACGTCGATGCGCGAGACGATCGCCCGGCCGGAGAAAAAATAACCAGTTCGGGGGATTTTTCGGGGGTACGGTCGAAACCGTACCCCTTTTTTCGTATATTAGATGCCGAATAGAGTTGTATCATTGCAACATCCCGGAACCGGAAGCCCGTTCCCCGGGGTGTGGTTTGAAAAGCAGATTGCCATGAAGAGATTTTTCCTATTGCTGTTTCTCGGTGCGTGCCCGGCCGTGTCGGCGCAGGTGCGCTTCTCGGACTATTTCCTCGAAGAGACGATGCGCTTCGACTATTACCACAGCGGCGACAGCCGCTCGGAAGAGTATTTCTTCGACGCCCTGAAGGCCGAACCCTACTGGGCGGGCTCGCACGTGTCGCTCCTCGATACGACGGGCTACGGGAACCAGTTTTTCCGCATCGTCGACCGCGCTTCCGAACGGGAGATCTATTCGCGCGGCTTCTGTACGCTCTTCAACGAGTGGCAGAGCACGGCCGAGGCCGACAGCGTGCGCCGTTCCTATCCCGAGTCGGTCGTATTCCCCTATCCCAGGCGCCCGTGCCGCATCGAGATCTTCGGCCGCAATGCCGGGGGGCACTTCGAAAAGCGGTTCAGCCAGAATATCGACCCCGCATCCTGCTTCGTCGCGCAGTTCACGCCCCGCTACGAGACTTTCGAGGTGGCATATAACGGCAACCCCGCACATCGTGTCGACATCGTGCTGCTGCCCGAGGGGTATGGCGCCGGGGAGCGGGCGAAATTCGAAGCGGCCTGCCGTGAATTCGCACGCGAATTTTTCAGTTATTCGCCTTTCAGGGAATACGCTTCGCGGTTCAATATCCGCGCCGTGTGGGCGCCGTCCGCCGATTCGGGCGTGACGATCCCCGGCGAGCGCGTGTGGCGCAACACGGCCTGCGGGGCCTCTTTCTATACGTTCGGCTCGGAGCGCTACCAGATGGTCGACGACTTCCAGCGCCTGCGCGACATCGCGGCGCATGTCCCTTATGACTATATCTATGTGTTGTCCAACACCCAGAAATACGGGGGTGGCGGTATCTTCAACTTCTATGGCATCAGCGCCGCACACCACCCTACGCGCACCGGGAAGATTTACGTCCACGAATTCGGGCACCTGCTGCTGGGGCTGGGCGACGAGTATGTCGGCACGACCTCCTACGACGACATGTATGCCCGGGACATCGAGCCGTGGGAGGCGAACCTGACAACGCTCGTCGGGTTCGAGGACAAGTTCTGGAAAGCGATGGTGCCGGCCGGGACGCCCGTTCCGACGCCCGACACCCCTGAGTACGAGGGGGTCGTAGGGGTTTTCGAGGGCGGCGGTTATGCTGCGAAGGGGGTCTATCGCCCGTGGCGGAACTGCCTGATGAACAACCTGCACCGGACGGACGAGTTTTGTCCCGTTTGTACGAAAGCCATCTGCGATTACATCGAGTTTTTGTGTAGGTAAACTTTGCAATGTGTTGTAATACAAGAGGGACGCGTGTGCGTCCCTCTTTCCGTGTGCAGCAGGCCCGTTACCCCTGCCGGCACAGCTCTGCCGTCGTTCCGGTTGCGCGGTGCCGTGCTGCCTGTCGCAGTGCCGTGCGGCGATCTCTCAGTATACCTCTTCGGGCAGGGTTTCGCCGACGGGTTCGCCTGCCAGGTCGTCCTTCCACTTGATCGAGGCGTGGGTGCCGTCGCAATAGGGTTTGTTGGCCGACTGCCCGCAGCGGCATGCCACGACGCGGTTCCGGATCTCGTAGGTCTGCCCGCCCTCGCGCCGCATGGGTATCCCGCCCCGTATCCACAGCCCTCCGCTGGCGCCGATCGTGATGTCCTCGATCAGCCCCAGGCTCGGTTCGAAACGGAACTCGAAGGGTTTCATCGTCTCCTTGTCCCACGCCATCAGACGGCCGCTGGGGCACATCGAGGCCTCGCGGATGGCCAGCTTGCGGGCTTCGGGATCGTCGGATGTCTCGGTCAGTGTCCACGCATCGCCGTGCGGGTGGCAGAAACGTGCGAAGACGCAGTATTTCTCGTTGTCCGTCATCTGGAGCGTGCCCCCGTCGATCACCTCGGCCCCGTCGAGCAGGGCGTCCGGACGTGCCGTGAGGCGGGGATCCCAGTCAGCCTTCTCGTGCGAACCGTCGCAATAGGGCTTGCGGTGTGATGCGCCGCAGCGGCAGATCGCCGTGGGTTCCGCCTCGGTCGAAAAAAGCCTGCCCTGCTGGAAATACCAGCTTTCGTTGGACTCGTTGGGCATGATGAACTGTTCGGCCAGCGGCGGCCTTCCGTAGACCAGGTAAGGGCCCTCTTCGGTCACCGTGATGCTGAAACGCTCCCCGGCGGGCGAACTTCCCGTTTCAATTTTCAATTTGGACATACTATTTGCATTTATAATTCGTTAGGGAGTAGGCGGCAATAATTATTCCCAAATGAATAATTTGGGATGTCCTTGTAGGATTTATCCCGCTTTTTGGTATCTTTGCAAAGATTTTTTTAACTGAATTTCGGTAAATTTGAGTAATATGAGAGGATTCGTAAGGCTGATGGCTGTGGTCGTGACTGCGGCGGTTTTCGTCGTGGCATGCAGCAAGGATAAGGATTCGGGCAAGATCACGCTCGATTCCCCGGCGGTGTTCTTTGCGCAGGCCGGAGGGTCGGCTACGGTCGGTTTCACGGCACAGAACATCAAGACACTGTCCGCGACGAGCAAACCCACCGGTTGGGACGAGGCGGTCGTTGACCTGGCAGGCGCGACGATCTCCGTCAAGGCTCCTTCGGCCGAGGACATCGAGAGCGGGGATGCCGTCAAGACCGGCTCGTTCTCCTTTACGGGTTATACCCCCGGCGGGACGCTCGTTTCGGCGACGCTCTTCGCCGGTATCGTGACGACGAAGGACATCAGCGCCGAGGTGGCCAACAGTTACATCGTCACGGAACCCGAAACGAACTACCTGATCGACGCCACGCGCAAGGGCGACGGTTCCCAGCTGGCTACTTCTTATGTGAACGTCGTATGGCAGACCGCATCGGGATTCGTGCAGTATGCCGACTTCGAGGACGGCAAGGCGTCGTTCTACATCGGTGCCGACAGCGACGACGCCACCAAGATCAAGCAGGGCAACGCCGTGATCGGGGCTTATGATGCTGACGGCGAACTTATCTGGAGCTGGCATATCTGGGCGACTGATTACGACCCCGATGCGGAGGGCGGTACGGTCGATTTCAACGGCTATACGCTGATGAACCGCAACCTCGGAGCCCTGGCGAACGACAATTCGACGACGGACAAGATACTCGCTTCCTACGGGTTATATTACCAGTGGGGCCGCAAAGACCCGTTCATCGGCGCCAACCGCATCCAGAAGAACTACACCGACGAATACGAAGGCGTCGGATTCCAGACCACGGGAGACAACGGCTTCACGGCGCTCTTCCTCTACAACGACGCTCTCTGCGAAGGGTTCAAGTTCGTGAACAAGGAGATGGACATGAGCATGAGCATCGCCAATCCGACCGTTTTCTACGGGGTCTACAACTCCGGCGGCTGGAAAGGCTCCAACAGCGAGGTCGAAGACTACTGGGGCGGCGCGAGCGGCACAAAGACCAACAACGACCCGTGTCCGGCCGGTTACCGCGTACCGACGTTCGACGAAATCAACGGGTTTATCAAGGACATCGACACGAACAAGACCGCGCAGGAAAACGTCAGCGACCAGTCGTACGGACGCAAATACACCGTCGGCGACCAAACGTTCATGTTCCCGGGCTCGGCCCTGCGCGTATGGAGCGCCAAGATGCGCTACCCGGGGCGCGTAACGTTCTTCTGGTCTTCAACTATTTCGCCGACAACGGAAAAGAAAGCCCTCGACTTTTATGATTACCGTTGGAACACCAATGCCGATAATACCTGTTGCGCCATGGCGGTTCGCTGTATTAAAATTCAGTAAATAAGTTCACCGGAAAGGAAAAATTCCTTTCCGGTGAAACATTGGCCGCACTTTATTCGTTAATAAATAAATCGGGGACGACTGTATCTTCATCTTCATGAGAATACCGCTCGTGGATACTCTCTGACTCTACTTATTTAATTCGGGAACCTCATTATGAAAAAACTGCTGCTGTTGTTTGCCCTCTTCGCTGTCGCCTTGTCGGCCACAGCATCTCCCACGGAACGGTGGCTCGATCCGGAGTGTTTCGCCGAGAACCGCGCTCCGATGCGCACGAGCTTCATCGTCTTCCCGACGGCCTCGGAGGCCGTTCCCGAGAACGACTACACCCGCTCGCCCTTCTACCGCACGCTCAACGGCGAATGGTCCTTCCTGCGCGTGGACCGACCGGGAGCCGAACCCGAAGGGTTCTTCCGCTCCGGACACGACGACTCGTCGTGGGGGACAATGCCCGTGCCGGGAATCTGGGAGCTGAACGGCTGCGGCGACCCGGTCTACACGAACAAACCCTACCCGTGGCACAAGTTCTTCGAGGTGAAACCTCCGCTGATTCCCCATGAACAGAATTACACGGGCCTCTACCGCCGCACGGTGACCGTTCCCGCCGACTGGAAGGGCCGCGACATATTCATTCACATCGGCTCGGCCACCTCGAACGTGACGCTCTGGGTCAACGGCCGCGAAGCGGGTTACAGCGAAGACAGCAAACTCGAAGCCGAATTCGACATCACCCGTTACCTGACGCCGGGCAGCGACAACCTGATCGTGATGCGCGTCAACCGCTGGTGCGACGGTTCGTTCCTCGAAGACCAGGACTTCTGGCGGCTTTCGGGCATCGGCCGCGACTGCTACCTCTATGCCCGTGACAAACGCCGGCTGGCCGACGTACGGCTGACGCCCGATCTGGTCGACGATTACCGCAACGGCACGCTCCGCGCCGAAATCGCCACGACGCCGGGCATCGGCAGCGTACGGCTGACGCTCCGCGACGCGGCGGG
>ERZ772889.1553-NODE-1553-length-20518-cov-6.620193_pt1 | contig 20518 bp, 20 predicted proteins | sample MGYA00512127_ERZ772889 | MGnify/ENA primary metagenome ERZ772889 (study PRJEB29015, sample SAMEA2737689) | human gut metagenome | biome: human gut; feature: human-associated habitat; material: faeces | place: China | collected 2012 ...
TATGATAGGAGTCTCCAAAACTTTTGGTGGGAGTTCGATTCTCTCATCCCCTGCTGATAATAAGCGTCAGAAAACTTGAATTTACAAGGTTTCTGGCGCTTTTATTTATATAAGAAAAGTTGACTTAGCCGTACGGCTTATTGTATAATCAGAACTATACAAAATTAGCCGTACGGCTTATTTGCAAAGCGTATATATATAATTTAGCCGTACGGCCATATGATGCGTATGAAGTTATGTGTTGATAATTTGATATAGAAAGACGAGGAATATGTATGAAAATAATAGATTCAAAATCTTTGGGTGAGGCAATCAGAATAAGAAGAAAAGAACTGAAATATACTCAGGCTTATATAGCAGAATTTACAGGATTTAGTGTAAGTTTTATTTCGGATTTGGAAAGAGGTAAGGCTACAGCAGAAATCGGAAAGGCAATTATAATTATCAATTTACTGGGAATGGATATTCTCGTAGAAAAGAGAGGTTAGAATATGAGAAATTTGGGGGTTTGGATAGAGATTGGTGGATTGCAGACATATGTTGGCCGTATAATTGGAGAAAATGAAGAAGATGCTAGATTTTCATATGCAGAAGAGTATCTATCTGGTAACATAGCCAGACCGGTATCAATACATTTGCCATTATCTGAAAACGCATTTTCCGTTGATGATACAAGGAATTTTTTTGAAGGTTTGTTACCTGAGGGATTTACCAGAAGATGTGTGGCTGGGTTATTGCATACAGACGCAAATAATTATCTGTCATTATTAGCTGGGTTAGGTAATGAGTGTCTGGGAGCAATAAAAATTACAGATGAGAATAACGAAGTAGTAAATGCAGATTATCAGAAATTGACAATTGATGAGGTTAGTCAGTTGGCAAGAGAAGGAGCAATGGAGACTGCGGAGTTAGTCACAAAGTCACATTTGTCACTTGCGGGAGCATCTGGAAAGGTTGGGTTATATTATGATGAAAATAATAAAGATTGGTATTTACCAAAAGGGGCAGCGCCAAGTACACATATAGTAAAGCAAAGTCATGTAAGGCTTGACGGAATAGTTACAAATGAGCAGTTGTGTATGATGACGGCAGGAAATATGGGAATAGAGATTCCTGAAAGTTTTATAGTCAATGTCGGTGATGGCAGAGATGAGGAAGTTCTGTTAGCAACTAAAAGATATGATCGTGCAATAAAGGACGGATTAAAAAAAATCAACGGGTTAAATGTTCCGTACAGGTTACATCAGGAAGATTTTTCTCAGGCGATGGGAATTTCGGCGCATAACAAATATGAGAGTGATAATGCCGGATATTTAAAAATGATGTTTGAGATCATAAGACAGAAATCGTTCAACCCGATAGCAGATCAATTGAAAATGTGGGATATATGTATATTTAATTACTTAATAGGCAATACAGATAATCATATCAAAAATGTTTCATTGCTTTATGATGAAGAGTTGAAAACAGTACGTTTGGCACCGGCATATGACATATTGAGTACTGTGATATATACAAGCAGTACCAGAGATATGGCATTTAGTATTGGAAATGAGTATGATATCGAAAAGATCACCAGAGATTCATTTAGAAGAGAAGCGGCTAATATTGGACTAGGAGAGCAAATGGCCATGAAGCGGTTCGATTATTTGGCAAATGCGTTTCCGTATGCGTTGAATAAAGCATGTGATGAATTACTGGGCAAAGGATTTAACAAGGCGATTGATATTTATGAGAGAATTAGGGACAAGAGGAGAGAGTTTATTTCATGAGAAATATAAGGTCGATGTCTAATTTAAGGGGTTGATAGATATAAAAATAGACAGTATAGCGGATAATTTTATATGCATGGATAAATAGCGAATAGAAGGGTTTTGTGCATCCTTTGAGCCGGGAGTTACCATGATATGGGAGATTCCAAAGACGTAAAAAGAGAGAACTCGCTTTTATCAGGACAAATTGCCAGAGCTTTTAGAGAGCAGGGTTACGGCTGTTTTTGTAGTGTCAGATTTTTATGCGCTTGAGTTTATGCGGTTCTTACAGGGAAAGAACATAAAAACTCCAAAGGATATCCAGATCATTGGATTTGATGACAATATGGCAAGCAGAGAAAGTAATCCTGCACTTACGACGATTCATCAGGATGCATCCCTCAGGGCAAAGACTGCTATAGAATGCATTGAGGCAATGCGCGATGGTGCGGTTGTTGTAAACACAGGGCTGAATTATTTATTGATACTTGGAGGAGAAATCATAAGAAGTGGAGGCAACATAAAAATCATCATGATCATTGATGTTGTTGGCACATGGTGTATCGGAATTCCACTGTGTTTGCTCGCAGCATATGTATTTAAATGGGGAATTATAGGCGTGTACACATTGCTCACCACAGAAGAGATATTCAGATTAGCCGTATCGCTGGCTATTTTTAGAAAGCGCAAATGGATGATCAGTTTGTCATAGAGTTATGCTATGATAAATAACAAAGCGGGTGTAGTAGTATTGCTCCTCGGTAAATTCTTATTTTCTGTGTGAAGGAGAATATATATTGAGAGTTATATCTAAAGATGAAGCAATCATTTTATGGGATAAATTAAATAGTGAATTTAAGTTTAAGCCGGGAACAGACATCACTGGCGAATGGATTATAATACCAGGCGATACAAAAAAGTATCATAAAGCAACTCCCTGGAGTGAAGAACAAGAGAAGATAATCAATTCTATTTTGAGGGAACTAGGACTGGAAAAAATGTATGCCTTAGACTGGAATCATGATTGTTTTGAATTCTCACCAATGGAAGATATTTCTATGAATTATAACTATTATGATCTTGATAGACAATGTCAAGTGTATTTTCCAACATATTATCCGGATGGAGATTATTATTTTTTTATTGATAGCACATGGAATTGTGGAATCTTCGGTCATCCCTGGCGAAATGAAATTATAGTAACGGGAAAAGAATTGATTAAAAGGTTTGAAAAAAACAAGGGAAGATTAGGACTTTAATGATATGGAATTAAGACTATTACGCTATTTTCTGACAGTAGCAAGGGAACAGAGCTTTACAAAAGCAGCAGAACAATTGCATATTACTCAGCCAAAAAAGAGTTTATAAAAAAGGAAGATCTCATAGGAAAACCATTGATCCTGCCCGAAAGAGGAAATGTTCAAAGTGAACTTGCCAATTGGTTTGGAAAAGACTCCATACTCTCTGGCGGTCAGTAAGATGATAGAAGAAATAAATGCTTTTCAGGCATAGGAGAGAATTTAATTGACAAGACTCTTGAATTTTATCCAGGTGGTAGGGGATGAAATACCAGTTATTGACAAAAAGTTATATATGATATAGTATAGCAACAATTAAAAAGAGCTTGTCTCGGCATGTAAGAAGACTATAGATTTTGCTGTTTCTGAACATAACAGTTTTATCTATAGTCTTTTTATTGCGCAACAGGAGGTTGTATGAGTAAAAGAGAGTGGATAAAGAAGATATCTGTTATAATAATTGGTTCAGTCATTGCCGCATATGGTATAACCCTGGCATTGTATGCTGGATTTGGTGGTGCGACGCTTGCGGTATTATGGCAGGGAATATCCGGTACGTTTCATGTGAGTATCGGGGCAGCGTCGTTTATCGTGGCGGTGATTATGATCTTGTTTGTTCTTATATATGACAGATCGCAGATACATATAGGAACGATACTTTACCAGATCGTTTACAGCTTGTGTGTTGATCTGTTTGCGCAAATGTATGTCTACAGCAAATACATGTGGCTCAATATGTTGATCATGCTCGTCGGAATTGTGCTGTTTGCGGTGGGAACAGGACTGTATGCGGCAGCAGACCTTGGGCGTGGTTCGTACGAGGCTGTGACATTTGCGCTTGCTGAGAAGAATCACTGGCAGGTGAAGAAAGTCAGAATGATACTTGATGCTACCATGGTTGTGATAGGTGTGATTCTTGGGGGAAAGTTTGGTGTGTGTACGGTTGTTACTGTGATTGTATCGGGGCCGATAATTCAGGGGACTGTTGGGAAGACGAAGAAGGTTATAAAGCTATAAGAATAGAATGATTTCAGACTGTATAAAGTATTTGATAAGAGAGAAATCATATAGTACATAGAGTGATAATTACATATGTAAGTTTTAAAGCATCAGGAAACTGGTGCTTTTTAGTGTTGAATAATGTACGAAATATAGCTGGTGAAAAGGTGCTCGCTTCTAAGAATCTGTTGATTGAAAGTATTTGTTTGATAGAATATAATTAAAATGTGTTTTATACATTTTTAGAGGGAAAAAAACATGAAGTACTTGACTTCGGCAGAATGTGCAGAACGATTGAAACAGAAAAAATGATAGATCCGAGTAAGGTGAGAAAGCCTGATCAGAAAAAAATAATTAACTTCGGAGGATATACACAATGGATAACGCAAGTATTAAGAAACTGGAAGCAGATTTGTGGGAGTCTGCGGATCTCCTGCGTGCTGGATCAAAGCTTACATCGAATCAGTATTGCATGCCCGTATTGGGACTGTTGTTTTTAAGATATGCGTATAGCAGATATAAAATGGTTGAGAAAGAGATATTAAAGGATAGGCCGGTAAGGAATGGGCGTAAGATGCCAGTGGAGGCAAGTGATTTTATAGCTAAGAGTGCATTGTTCCTTCCTGAAATGGCACAATTTGATTATCTGGTAAATCTTCCTGAAAATGTTGCTTCATTGGGATTATTAAATTTATCTGGACAGACTATGGGAAGCCTGGGAGAAGTGGTAAATAATGCAATGGAGCTTGTGGAGCAGCAGAGTGACCAGCTTACAGGGGTTCTTCCTAAAAGTTATACCGATTTCTCAGATGAACTTCTTGGTGAACTGCTTAGAATCTTTAATAACAATGCCTTGGATGAAGTAGGTGGAGATGTAATTGGACGCATCTATGAGTACTTCCTGAATAAATTTGCCAAAAACATCGCATCTGATGATGGAGTATTTTTTACACCTAAGTCATTGGTAAAAATGATTGTAAATATTCTGGAACCAAAGGGGGGAGTCTTGTTGGATCCTGCTTGCGGATCCGGTGGTATGTTTGTGCAGACTGGTGATTTTGTAAATGAGACAGGACTACAGGCTAATAAGAGCATGACATTTTACGGTCAGGAGAAGGTAGAATACAATGCACAGCTTTGCCTGATGAATATGGCGGTTCATGGACTTACTGGTGTAATCAAATCCGGTGATGAGGCTAACACTTTCTATCACGATGCCCATCATCTGGAGGGTAAGTGTAATTATGTTATGGCGAATCCACCATTCAATGTGGATAAGGTAAAGGCAGAAACAGCAGCAAATGCTGGAAGACTGCCTTTTGGAGTACCAAAGGAAAATAAGAATAAGGAAATCGGAAATGCAAATTATCTTTGGATATCTTATTTCTATGCATATCTGAATGAAAAAGGTCGTGCAGGATTCGTTATGGCCTCTTCTGCAACCGACAGTCAGGGAAGTGATAAGGACATTCGCGAAAAATTGGTAAAGACAGGCAATGTTGATGTGATGGTTTCTGTTGGCAATAACTTCTTTTACACGAAGAGCCTGCCATGTTCTCTATGGTTCTTTGATAAAGGAAAGAACGAAAAATTGAAGGGTAATGTTCTGTTTATAGATGCAAGAAATTATTATACCGTAGTAGACCGTACTTTGAATGAGTGGACGGAGTGGCAGTTGAAGAATCTGAATGCAATAGTATGGCTGTATCGTGGAGAAACGGACAAGTATACAGCTTTATTACGGGAATACAGAAAAATATTGGGACAGACAAATTCTTTTGAAGAAGCACTTAATCTTTTGAAGAATGAATTAAAGGATTTACAAAAACGAGAAAAACTTGAAGTAGAACAGGCAGATAGGAAGGATAAGAAAAGAATTCAGTCTGAATATGATGAAATGATAGCTGCTAAAACTGCTGAAATTACTGTTGCTAAGGAAGCAGCATGGCTTTATGAGAAGTTTGGCGAAGGGGAATATAGAGACATCCTTGGGCTTTGCAAAGTGGCAAGTTTGACTGAAATAGAAGATAAAGGGTGGTCTCTTACTCCTGGTGCATATGTAGGTGTAGCCCCGGCTGAGGATGATGGTGTTGACTTTGAGGAAAGAATGGTAGAAATCCATCGGGAATTATTATCATTGCAGGCTGAATCAAATGATTTGATGGATACCATCTCAAAGAATATGAAGGAGATGGGGTTATGATGTATAGCACAATAAGATTTGGAGATTTGTATGCTGTTGACTCACGAAATGGTTTATCAAAACCAATTAAAATTCGTGGTTCTGGTTATAAAATGATAAATATGGGAGAATTGTTTGCTAATGACCGTATTTATGATATTCCGATGGAGCTTGTTCCTTTGAAAGATTCTGAAAAAAATAATGCTAAAGTTGAAGTGGGGGATTTACTGTTTGCACGTCAGTCGCTTGTTTTTGAAGGGGCAGGTAAGTGTAGCATTGTAATGGAAGTATCACCTTTAACGGTATTTGAGTCTCATTTGATACGTGTAAGATTGAAAGACAATGTTAATCCAGTGTTTTATTATTATTACTTCAGGTCAACATTATCTCCTATGAAATCAATAGTAAGTCAGTGTGCTCAAGCTGGGATTCGTGGAAGAGATTTGCAGGAATTAAATGTATTATTTCCGCCAAAAAATGTACAGGATAAAATAGCAAATATATTGAAAAAATATGATGAACTTATAGAGAATAATAATAAACAGATAAAACTTCTAGAAGAGGCAGCACAGCGCCTATACAAGGAATGGTTTGTCGATTTGAGATTTCCTGGATATGAGCAGACAGAAATTATTGATGGAATTCCAAAAGACTGGGAGAAGAAATTAATTGGTGATATTATTGGAAAAATTTCACGTACTAAACAAATAAAAACTTCTGATTATTTAGCGGAAGGGGCGATTCCTGTTGTTGATCAAAGTCGCGATTTTATTGCAGGGTATACAAATGATGAGGATTCAGTAGTTAATTTGGGGATACCTATAATTGTATTTGGTGACCATACAAGAATTTTGAAATACATACAATTTCCATTTGCTAAAGGTGCTGATGGAACTCAGCTAATTATTAGTGACAAGGATAATATGCCACAATCATTGCTATATTTATCATTGAAGGCAGTTGATTTATCAAATTACCATTATGCTAGACATTTTAAGTATTTAAAAGCAGAAATTATATTGATTCCAACAAAAGAAATAGGCGATAAATTCGATAGAATAGTGTCACCAATGCTTAGTCGGATTCAAAAGTTGAGAGATATATGTAATAAATCTTCACAAGCGCGTGACGGTTTATTGCCAAAACTTTTGGGTGGAGAAATCGAGGTGTAACTTATGGGAGTCGTTTCATTTGAAATATCAATACCATTGGATCCAGATGGATTTATTGAGATGGAGTGTGATTATTGTAAAAATAGATTTATGTTGCATCATCAAATATATGAAAGTGAAGATAATATAAATTTCTTTTGTCCTATTTGTGGTTTGCCGAATAGAACAAATACCTTCTTTGTACCGGAAGTATTAGAGAAGGCTCAGCAAATTGCATTAAATTATATGTATGATGAAATAGATAGGACATTAGGTAAAAGTTTAAAACAATTCAATAAAAATGGATTAGTAAAAATGACCATGAAGACGCCTAAGAGGAAAATAGAGAAAGAACTCTATGCTCCTTCAGAAGATTATGTTCAATGTGAAAAGGGATGCTGTGGTTTGAAGGTTAAAGTGAAAAATATTGATAAAGAGATAGGAATATATTGTCCTGTTTGCGGAAGGAGCTGATTGCTAGTGACTAGAAAAGAATTACAAAAAATCTCATTACAATATAGAACCCTAGCTTCTCAAATGCTAAAAATTAATTCTCAAAAAGAAATGTATTGTATTCAACAGTTTTTTGATTTTATAAATGAGACAACATTTTTGATGTCATATATAGAAGAGTGCATTACAGAGGAGTATGATTTTAAAAGCATATTTGAAGAAAAAGAATGGCGATGTATATTAGATTTACCTTCAAATCAGAAAGAATTAATTAGTTATGGATTTCAATTAATTAAGTACATTCTTGATGGTCCCAAACAGTTAATTGGATTATGTGTGGGTTATACGAGTAGCAATAAGTTTTCTGACAACATTGAGGCATTTATGCGAAAAAGTATAGAACCATTTGTTGTGGCAGTTAGAACTTATATAGAATTAAATTTTATAGATGCAGATGATGCAAATGCAAATATAGACAATACAGACAAAAACGTCTTTTTGTCTTATTGTCAGAAAGATAAAGACATAGCGGATAGCATTGACGAAAAGATTGGCATGCTTATTGAAGGAAAGGCTACATTATCAAGAGACATTAGGGATGTTGAATATCATGAAAGCTTTAAAAAGTTTATGCAGTCAATAGAAAAGCATGATTACGTAATCTCAATAATAAGTGATAATTATCTAAAATCAAGAAATTGCATGTATGAAATGTTAGAGGTTGTAAAGGATAGCAATTTTAGTCAAAGATTACTTTTTATTATATTGACTAATGAAGATGCAAAGTATTATAAAGTTGTTCCTATTCAAGATATTGGTGCAGATGTTTATTCTGTTTCGGGACAAGCAAAGTATTTGAAGTTTTGGAGCCAGGTGGATAAAAAACTTGATAGTGAAATAGAAGAGATAGGTAATTCAATTTATGCAATTAATCAGATTAAAGAAAAGAAGATTATTCAGAAAATATTATTAGATTTACCGGATTTTCTAGAGTTTTTAAGAGATAATAAGGGCTTATCACTAACGGAACATTTGGAAAAAGGTTTCGCTGACATGATTTCATTTATGGAATTATAGTGTTAATTTGATGGGGAGGTGATGCTATGAGCTACGATTACTCAGAAAACATATTAGTGCAGGAGAGTGCAGGTCATCTACTTGCTGATGAACTAGGCTGGAAGGTAGAGTTCGCTTATAATCAGGAAATCCTTGGGGCAAAGGGAACTTTGGGAAGAAACTCCTACAAGGATGTTCTTTTGGTGCGTTATTTTCAGCAAGCTCTTCGTACGCTTAATCCATGGATTACAGATTCTCAAGTTATAGAAGCTCAGAATACTTTCGAAAAGCATCTTTCCTCCGCATCATTGATGCAGATTAATGAAGAAAAATATGCTTATCTACGGGATGGAATTCCTGTTACAGAGAAGAAACCAAATGGTCAGACAGAAGAAAAGCGGGCCATGATTATTGATTTTAGTCATCCAAATGATATGGAGAGGAACCACTTCCTTGCAGTTAAAGAAATGAAAATTCATGGTGACCTTTATCGCCGCCGTACAGACATTGTGGGCTTTGTAAATGGTATTCCCCTTCTTTTTATTGAATTAAAAAAGAACTCTGTGAATGTCCAGAATGCGTATACAGATAATTATACAGATTATCTGGACACTATCCCACAGTTATTTTATTATAATGCATTCCTGATGTTATCAAATGGAGTGGAAGCAAAGGTTGGTACATTGGGTAGTAAGTATGAATTCTTTCATGAGTGGAAGAGACTCTCCGAGCAAGAGCAGGGGAGTGTAGCCTTGGAAACTATGCTGCGGGGAATCTGTAAGAAAGAGAATTTCCTTGATCTGCTAGAGAACTTTATTCTTTTTGATCATTCTGGAGGAAAAACAGTCAAAATCCTTGCAAGGAACCACCAATATCTTGGAGTTAACGAAGCAGTCAAGGCTTATGAGGCACGTAAGTTGAATAATGGTAAACTTGGTGTGTTTTGGCATACGCAAGGCTCTGGTAAGAGTTATTCTATGGTTTTCTTGTCACAGAAGATTCGCAGAAAGTTTGCAGGTTCTCCTACTATTGTTGTTCTTACGGATCGTGAAGAGTTGAATTCACAGATTTCGGATACTTTTGAAAACTGTGGATTATTGGGCAAAACTAAGGCATCTAAGTTTATAGCGACAAGCGGAGAGGATCTAATCAATAAGCTGAAGGGAAATCCGAGCTTTATTTTTACTTTGATACAGAAATTTAATAAAAAGGTGGACGAGCCAATCATTCCGGATCATGACATTATTATCATGTCTGATGAAGCCCATAGGAGTCAGTATGGAGTTTTTGCCGATAATATGGTGAGATTGCTGCCTACTGCTTCTAGAATTGGATTTACTGGCACACCGCTTCTTTCCAATGACAATATTACGGAGAGAACCTTTGGTGGATATATTTCAATTTATGACTTCAAACGTGCTGTAGAAGATAAGGCAACAGTTCCTCTATATTATGAAAATAGGGGAGAAAAGATTTTGGATATCCATAATCCGGATATTACGGACAAGATTCTTGATGCTATTGAGGCTGCGGATCTTGATCCGGAGCAGGAAGAGAAGCTGGAGCATGAATTTGAAAAGGAAATACATTTGCTTACTGCTGAGCCGAGACTTGAGTCTATAGCTAAGGATTTTGTGTCACACTACTCTGATTTGTGGACCAGTGGTAAAGCTATGTTTGTCTGCTTGAATAAAGTTACTTGTGTGCGCATGTATGATCTTGTGCAGAAATATTGGCAGGACGATATCAAGGCTTTAGAAAAGCAGATACAGGCCGCATCGCAGCAGGAGGTTCAGGAACTGGAGAGAAAACTTAAATGGATGAAGGAGACGGAGATGGCGGTTGTTATCTCGCAGGAACAGAATGAGATTAAAACATTCAAAAAGTGGAATCTGGATATCAAGTATCATCGTGAGAAGATGGAAAAACGTGAGTTGGATAAAGAATTCAAGGACAAAGACAATCCGCTGAGAGTTGTATTTGTTTGTGCAATGTGGCTTACCGGTTTTGATGTGAAGTGTTTGTCATGTTTGTATCTGGACAAGCCGCTCAAGGCACATACTCTTATGCAGACGATTGCCCGCGCAAACCGTGTGGCAGAAGGGAAGAGCAATGGACTTATTATTGATTACATAGGCATTGTTAAAGCCTTAAGAAAGGCACTTGCTGATTATACCGCTAATGTAGGTGGAGGAAGTACTGACCCGACAATTGACAAGTGTGAATTGATAGAAAGAGTGCTTGAGACAATTTCAGCGGCTATTGAATTTCTGGATTCCAAAGATTTTGACTTGGATGATCTAGTGTATGCAAAGGATTTTGTAAAACTCTCCTTATTGCAGACAGCCGCTAATGCGGTATCAGAATCTAGGGAAACCAAGAAGCAGTTTATGACATATGGAAACGAACTTAACCGCATGATGAAATATCTGGATCGTGCAGATATTTCCAAGGCAGACTGTGAAAGAAAGGATGCAATTATTGCTATTGTTGATGAATTAAAGAAAAAGAAGAAGCATGTTGATAATACAGATTTAATGGTTCAGATTAACGGAATCTTAGGAGATTATATAATGATTGAAAGAACACCGTATGATCGTGGACTTGCAAAGCGTTTTGATATCAGCAAAATTGATTTTGATCTTTTGCGTAAGGAATTTGCCAAGATTAAAAAGAAGAATCTAGCATTAATGGACTTAGATGAATTGATTCAAGCAAGGCTGGATGCTATGATAAGGGAGAATCCTCGTAGGGTGGATTATTACATAAGGTATCAGCAGATTATTGATGAATATAATTCTGAGCAGGATAGAGCTAATATAGAAAAGACATTTATGGAACTGATGGATCTTGCAAGTTCCATGAATGAAGAGGAACAGCGCTATGTTCGTGAAGGCTTCAGCAGCGATGAAGAACTCTCCATGTATGATATGCTTTTTGATGAGAATCTATCCAAAGATGATATTAAAAAAATTAAGAAGGTTGCTGTAGAATTACTGGATAAGATTAAGACGAAAATTGCAGAGTTGGATCACTGGACAGACAAGCAGGAGACAAAGGCAGAGGTAGACATGCTGATTGGAAAGGTTCTGTGGGAAGAACTGCCGGAGAGTTATTCAGATCAGCGAATATTTGAATATCGAAAGCTGATATTTGAGTATGTGTTTATGAAATATAAGCAGGTGGCGTAAACAAAATATTTAGTAGAAACGGATTGGAGAGAGGCAAAATGTTTTTAAAAGAAGTATATATAAAGAATTTTAGAAGTATAAAAGAATGTAAGGTTTCATTAGATGATTTTACAGTCTTTATAGGGGAAAATAACGCAGGAAAAACTACGATTTTAGATGCAATAAGAATTGGTTTAAATAAGGCAATTAACAGGCACTCTTTTGATGAATATGATTTTCATATGGATGATAATATAAATTCACCAAAAGAATCTGATGGAATTAAGATTATTTACCATTTTGAGGAGAAGGATGAGGGCGAATGGGATGGTTATATTTCTGATACATTTATGGATGTCATTCAATATCTAAAAGGAAGTACTGATAAGGCATCTGTACTAATTGAAGTTAATGCAATTTTTAATGATGTAACAGGTGATATAGAAACCAAGACTATTTTTCTGAATCAAAATTACGAAGAGATAACAGGAAAATCTCAGAATATTGTTGGTAAATTTTTGCAGTTAACACCTGTATTTTATCTTCAAGCATTGAGGGATATTAAAGATACATTTAGTTCAAAATCTCCTTTGTGGGGAAGATTTATGAAAAAAGTATCGATTTCCAAAGAAGACTTAGAAGAATTACAGAACCAAATATCTGGCTTGAATAATGACATTATTACAAAAGATGAGAATCTAAAAGAATTGGTTAATGAGTTGGATAAAATTCAGAATGTGATGGATTTTCAAGGCGAAGATATTGTTTCTATTGATGCGGTTCCGCTAAAGACTTGGGATTTATTATCTAAGGCTCAGGTTGTAATAAATAATGGAAGTACAAGCTATAACTTTCCAATTGATAAACATGGACAGGGAACTCAAAGTGTTGCAGCAATTTTATTATTTAAGGCTTATGTAAAAATACTTCTAAACAAAATGAGTAGAGAAGAAGCAGAAGCTATATTGACATTAGAAGAACCAGAAGCACATTTACATCCTCAGGCAGTTAGGTCACTTCATAAGTCGATAAATGAAATTGAATGTCAAAAGATTATTACAACGCATTCCCCATATTTTATTCAGAATATGGATTTGAAGAATCTGAGGTATATACGAAAGGAAAATGGAGAAACAAAAGTTGCTAAGATTTTTGATCAATATGTCTTTTCAGTAAGGGATATTCCTGAAGGGCTAATTTGTTTAAGCTTAAGATTTCCAAATGTTATCGAGGTTGATGATAATTTAAATATAGTTACGATAAAAGATCCAATCAATAGATGTTTGGAAGGGGCTATTAGGGGTTGTTGCCATCCGTCCGATGAGACAATAGATGCTGTAATTGATAATGCTTATAGGATATTCAATATGGCTGAAATATGTAATTTAAACACTTATGTTCAACGTAGCCGAGGAGAAATATTGTTTGCTAGAAAATGGTTACTATATGAAGGACAATCAGAGGATGTTATATTGCCATACTTTGCAAAAATATTAGGAAAGGATTTTGATGCAAGTGGTGTGAGTGGGATTGTTTATAGGAGTAATGGATCGGCTGGATCGTTTGCAAAGTTAGCAAAAGTTCTTTCGATCCCTTGGGTTATGTTAGCGGATAATGATGAACAGGGAAGAAATACTGTTGGTGAAGTACGAAATTGCGGATATTCTGAGGATGTTATTAGTTCACAGGTTCTATTAAACAGTACAACTGATTTTGAAAATGAATTAGCTACTTCGGAACGCATTTTTACTGATTATGAAAGCATTGTTGCTGAGGAAATTACTCAAGATATTATAGAGTTAAAGAATTCTGGGAATGTCGATGAGTACAAAAAGGAAATTGTGAAACTTGTGCAAAAAGGTAAAGTTGTAAATGCATACAAATTGTTGGATTTTTGGAGTGGTAATGCGTTAAGTGCAGATGACATACCAGAAGTTTACGTAAATGCTATATTGGGGGTATGTGAGTGATGGCAGAGAAGAAATATACAGAGTCTCAAAAAATGGCTATTGAGTGGAATGATGGACCAGTAATAGTCTTGGCAGGACCTGGATCAGGAAAAACTGCTGTGTTGACAGAGAGAATAAAGAGAATTTTATTGAACAGTCAGGATCAGAGTTTTAGAGTTTTGGCATTAACTTTTACAAATAAAGCAGCTGCAGAAATGAGTGAAAGAATACTAGATGGAAATCAAGAAAATGACCATCGTTTATTTATAGGAACTTTTCATTCATTTTGCTCAGAAGTACTTCGAAACCATGGTACTTATGTTGGTATAAATTCGAATTTTGAAATATACAGTTCGGATGATGACATAAATGATATTATTTCTGATCTTCAGTTGAAATATAATGAGGAGAACGGAGATACTATACCCGATAATATTAATGTTGGGAAAGCAATAAAGTATTTTGAAAAACATTTATGTATCAGCGATGGAGATTTAGATGTAGTGATGCCAAAGACAGCATATGCCCGCGAATATAAATGGTTTTATCATAAATATATAGAGTATATGTTGGCTAACAATGTGTTAGATTTTGATATGTTAATACTTATGACATTCCGGCTGTTTAAGGAAAACCCTGGTATCGCTAAAATATATGCTAGAACATATAAATATATCAATATCGATGAATTTCAAGATACAAACTATGGTCAATACATGCTTATAAAATGCATGTGTGGGGCTAAAAATAATAATTTATTTATCGTTGCAGATGATGATCAGGTTATTTATGGATGGAACGGAGCAAGCCATAAAAGAATCACAGAGTTTAGGGAAGATTATAATGCTGAATTGATTCAGCTCAATCAAAATTTCAGATGTCCTAAGGAAGTTATATTGGCAGCAAATAAGTTGATAGCACATAATTTCTCTAGAACTGTGTCAAAAAAACCATTGGAATCAATGAAAGTACTTCCGGAAGAAAAACATGTTTTTGTGAATTCCTTTGATGATTATACAGAGGAAATGGCATTCGTTGCTGGGTTGACAAAAAAGATCCATGAGGAAAATCCTGACGATTCAATATGTGTTATTGCAAGAAATAATAGACTTTTAGAAACGGCATTTGAAGAAGCAGAAAAAGCTGGCGTTGAGTGTAAAAAGTCTAAACGTAAGACAGACTTCGAAACACCTTACGTACTCTCACTTTATTTATTACTCAAATTAGCAAATCATAGGAATGATATTAAGGTATTAAAGCAGATAATTGCTATTTTTGAACAAGCTTTATTAATATCTATTAATTTGGAAGAAGTGCTTACTAATGCCGAATTGTCTAATCAAGATTATATGAGTGCTTTATCCGAAGAGATAAAAGGTAAACTTGGTGATGATAATTTTGAAAAGAGCTTTGAATTAGAGTTGTCTGAAGGAAAGAATTTCATTTCATTCATTCAGAAAGCATTTGATTGGTCAGAAAATAGAATTGATCAAATAGAGGATGAGTCTCATAAGGAGCAGGCGAAGCAAGAATTTTTGATTGAAAAAAAGATATGGACTGATTTTGAGAGACATCTTAGCTATAATTACGATCTAGATGAAATAACCGTAGCAACGTATATGCAGGAATTTGCGATGATTTCGAAAGAATCAGAGCCAGCAAAAGATGCAGTTCAGTTTTTAACTATTCATGCCTCAAAGGGAAAAGAATTTGATCATGTTATTTTGATAGGAATGGTGAATGATGAACTGCCATCATTTCAAAGTATGAAAAAAGGGATTAATAGTGTTGAAATGGAGGAGGAACGTAGAAATTGCTTTGTAGCAATTACAAGAACTCAGAAAAAATTGTATTTAACATATTCGGCTAAATATTATGGATGGAGAAAGAATCCTTCCCTGTTTTTAAATGAAATGTTCTCTTAAATAATATCTGTTTTATCCCTTAAGAACTAAAGGCGCACTTCTATACCTATCTATTGGCAGGTATTGGTGCGCCTTTTCTTATGCGAAAAGGAATTGCGGAAATTTTCACGGACAAGCCTTCGAATTGTGATTATTTTTTCTTCTGCCACGGCCGTTGCTCCTTACTGTCTTGTATAAATCTGAGTAGCGTTGCAAGGATATCGGTAAAAGTTTTGAATTCATAAGGATTCATTTTCGTAAAGTTAATTTTGAAAAGTTTAATGTACATAATCATCTGTGATGCTCGATAATTTAGTTGCCGTTGTAAAGGCAAAAACTCATAAAGCTATAAATTCTCCTTCCTATATTCATTTGGCGTAATCCCATAATGCCTGTGAAACAGCTCACAGAAATAGCTTGTACCAGAAAAGCCACAGGCATAAGCCACATCAGTCACGGGCGAAGAAGAGTTTCTAAGCATAGCACATCCTTTTTCAAGGCGATAGTTGTTTAGGTATTGCATGGGCGATACTGACAGATATCTCTGGAAAAGGGATGTGCATTTGGTTTTGCAACAGTTTCCAGCACTTGAGATATCTTTGAGCAGCAGCTTGCCCGGATAGTTCTTCTGGATGAATCCGATCATGGCGGTGAGTGACAGGAGGTCATCTGAATTTTCTACATTCTTATTCTGCGTGTCCATGTTCTCCGACAGCAGTTCCATGATATGGGCAAATTTTTCGATGACGGAGAAAGGTCTTAACACGTCATGGCTGGTATCGTAAATTGTCTGTATATCCCCAAGAATCATGTTCTGCCATAAAATGGCGGGAGTAAGTTTCTGGTAAGGATATCCGGTATTGCCGGTGAGAGGCTCCAGATAGTTCTTGGTAAAATAGTCATTTGCGGACAGGAGAGATAGAGACATTCTCAGGCAGATGAAATGGCAGTCAGCATGTGCATCTGAGTAGCCGTAGTGCAGACATCTGCTGTTGACAAAGACGCCTTCCCCAGTCTGCATGTCAATGCTCTGTCCATTTATGTCATATGTAATCTGTCCATCCATCATCATAATAAACTCAACGTTGTCATGCCAGTGGCTGACACCTCTGTAGTCTGGATAGAGCGATAGCTGTTCCATTCTTATGTAGGCTGGAAATTGCAGAAGCTGAACTTCATGGATCGCTCGGATTTCGACGGCATATCAGAAGTCGTAAAGGAGCTGTTTGGCAAGTCTGATGGAGCCTGTGTCACCCCACCATTTTACTGCGATTACGGTTCATATATAGAAGCGGGCAAGAACTTCTTTGCAAATTATAACTGTACAATCCTTGATGTTGCAAATGTGACCATAGGTGACAATTGTTTCATGGCGCCAAATGTAGCGATATACACAGCAGGTCATCCGATATATCCTGATGTGCGCGGTGCTATGTGGAAGTATGGCAAGGAAGTGACCATTGGGGACAACGTGTGGATAGGCGGCAACACTGTGATCTGCCCTGGCGTGAATATTGGAAGTAACGTCATAATCGGTGCAGGAAGTGTTGTTACAAAGGATATCCCTGATTGGGCAGTTGCAGCGGGAAATCCATGTAAGGTGCTTCGCATGATCACAGAGGATGACAAGAGAAGACTTTTCCGCGATGAGGAGATAGACGATGAAGCCTGGGCTGAGATCTGCCAGAAGCTGGGCTGGTAATATTTAATGAAACTATCTTCGTATTGATTTTATAATATTGCGTATAAGTGGATAGAAAACCTTCCTCCACTTATATAAAGCCGGTTCTGTGTGCTTGGACCGGCTTTCTTTGTGTGCAGTTATGATGAAATGGCAAAACTTAATTACAGGTTCATTGAATTTTTCTGGGTGTCAGTGCATAATGAGAACAACGTGGGCTGACACGATTCAATCCGAGGTTACATTACTTGTGACCTATCCTGTTGCGAAAGATACAGGACGCTGGCAGGCAGCGAAAAACTTTGCTCCAATGCCGAACGTAAGGGTCGGTCTCGTTGTTCGGACAACAGAAAAATCAGTCACTAGAGGGTGGGAGTATTACTGAGGCAATACACCACCCTCTTAAATTTTGTGTAAATTATTATTTTTGTGCTAGTCATCATACTTAACATAACTTATGAATTTGTCTGGTTGAATTTAAAACAATAAGTGCTAAAATGAAACTGGTTAGAAAAAACTAACTAGATGAGTATACAGACGAAAGGTGGCTATATTTATGATGAGCATTTTACTGAGTATAGGTCTTGTTGTTTACATAATATTACTTATAATAAGCTGTAAGAATAAGGGTAATAAGAAGATACAGATTGCAACGCAGTTGGTTCAGGGCGCACTATGGACTCTGCTTGCGGTGGACAACTGGCAGAATGGACACTTGATTACACTGATCGTATATGTGGTGATCATTGTACTTTCATTTGCAGGGGTCGTGCATTTGGTTGTTAAGAAGTAGGAGAGACTCAGATTAATATTGATTTGAGGTTGTGTCAGAGGAGATGATGTGGTTATGTCATATGAAGAGTATAAAAACATGAATGTTCGTATAGAACTGCTAGAAATTCTGGCTGAGGCAGAAGATGATGTGAGAAATGTCAGGGTTGCCCCTGCATCCGAGACATTTGGCGATTTGAGAAAAATGCTTCAAGAGGGGTGATCTGTTTTAAAAGTCTGCTCAGGCGGTTGGCGGTGCTGTTGGTCACAATCCAATATCAATCGTCATCCCGTGTCACAGAGTAGTCGGTACAAATGGAAGTCTGACCGGTTATGCAGGTGGAATAGACAAGAAGATCAAACTGCTGGAGATAGAGAAAACAGATATGAAAAATTTATTCAGACCTAAGAAAGGAGCAGATCAGTTTATGCCGCACACCCTGCAGACCTCATGAACCCAGCGATCGGCGTCAAGCAGTAGTTCTTCGTGCTGCAGATCAAATTCACAGATATCCGGATCGGCGAAACACTTCCTGTAACGCTCAAGATATTTCTCCCCCATTTTCTTGGCGTAGAATACGTGGATAGTCGTTCCGGGTACGTTTATGTGTTCTCCAACGCTTGTGTACAGGTCGGTGCAGAACTGATTCTTCATGGACTCCTTGGATATGAATGAAAAGTCTATTCCACTTCCTTTGCCCATGATCTCCATGAATTTCTTCATATATTCAGAACTGTCATTTCCTTCGTTCATTTTCTTTTCAAATACTTTTTTCAGAATACCGCTTTCCTTGCCGGTGATAAAAGGATAGAACATAGGCATCATGATGGCTGTCTCAAGCTTTGCCAGCCACTTTGGCGCTTGATCCATGTCGCTTGAACCTATGATTCCATGATCTATATGTATATCCTGACGCCCGATCAGGAGAGAGACAAATGAACCTCCGAGGGAACAGCCGTATGCTGCAAACAGCTTTCCGTCAAGCTTATCTTTGATGTAGTTCTCAACCTTCAGAACTTCGTCAAGCTCTGAAATAAATGTAGAATTCTCCGTATCGTCAAATCCACTGTAGCTGACAACCAGAGTATGAAAGTGCTCCTGAAGCCCATCAAGTGCGTTAGACATACCTAACTAATGCAGATACTAGCACTGGCGAAAGCGACTGTCAATGTAAGTTCCTAATTGTCCCATATCTCCGGAATCAATGCCCTTGTCTTGACTTCAATTAAAACATAACGGTGTTTTTATATGTTGTAGAACAGCATATCAATAAATTTTTTAGCATCTCCGACAAAAAAGGGTATTCTTTGCTGACAAAAGCAAATTCACGATCTAATTCAAGAAGAATTTTTGGAAATTATCCATGATTGCATCTTTCAATTCTTTTTCATCATACCCTTCTCTGAGATTAAGAAAATGCAAAGAGGAAAGTCAGAGAATGAGAATTATTACTATTTTCTTGACAATAAAATAAAAACAGAATATAATCCTTATTAAGAACTAATCCCAATAACGAATGGCGACAAGCAGGAGAAATGCCATTCAAAAAAATCTTGATATATTGGTAGAGGAAGGTGCATCAAGAAAGGTTGAAGTTCCCGATGGACCGAACCGGTTTGATTTCGCATTGAGAAATCACTACCATGTCAGGTGCGTAAAGTGCAGTGAGATTTTTGATGCGGATATGGATGAAATTACCGAATTTGCTGGAAAAAATTCGCAACATTCATGGAATTGAATTTTTGGATTATGATATTTCATTTAAAGGAATTTGCCCGAAATGCAGGGAGAAAAATAGTAAAGAAAACGGAGGTAAAAGAGATGGCAGCAAACAAATATGCAGGAACACAGACAGAGAAGAATTTACAGGAGGCATTTGCAGGGGAATCACAGGCAAGAAATAAGTATACCTATTTTGCTTCTGTAGCGAAAAAGGAAGGTTACGAGCAGATGTCAGCATTGTTTTTAAAGACTGCAGATAATGAGAAAGAACATGCAAAGATGTGGTTCAAGGAATTAGCAGGAATTGGTGATACAAAGGAAAACCTGGCGGCAGCGGCAGAAGGCGAAAATTATGAGTGGACAGATATGTATGATGGCTTTGCTAAAACAGCTGAGGAAGAAGGATTCCCTGAGCTTGCAGCAAAATTCA
>ERZ772889.1557-NODE-1557-length-20490-cov-3.910448_pt1 | contig 20490 bp, 15 predicted proteins | sample MGYA00512127_ERZ772889 | MGnify/ENA primary metagenome ERZ772889 (study PRJEB29015, sample SAMEA2737689) | human gut metagenome | biome: human gut; feature: human-associated habitat; material: faeces | place: China | collected 2012 ...
CCCGCAGCGCTGCGGCAGCCGCCGCTCCGCCCGCCATATCGCCCTTGATCCCCGCCATCGACGAAGCAGGCTTCAGGCAGTAGCCGCCTGTATCCACCGTCACGCCCTTGCCGACAAGACCGAGCCGCCTGCCGCAGTCCGGTGCGCCGGTATAGCGCAGCACGACCATCGCCGGGGCGTATGCACTGCTGTCGCCAACAGTCAGAAGCCCCCGCAGGCCGAGCCGCTCCAGCGCCTGCCGGTCATAGAGCTCTGCCTCAATTGGCAGACCATCCGCCATGTCCTTCAGCTTTTGCGCCAGCATCTCGGGTCTGAGCAGATTCGCCGGGCAGTTCACCAGATCACGCGTTTCCATGATCGACCGCGCCAGCTGCCATGCCTTCTGCACCTGCTCGCCTTCCGCGTCCGCGCCGGGAAAGCTGCACGCCAGCTCCGGCTCCCAGCGGCCAGACAGCGCGAATTTTTTCCGGTACGCGCCGCCGCAGACACCCTCTGCCGCAGCAAAAAGGCCGTTCTGCCCAAGCTCTGACGCGGGGCCGAGGTCAAAGGCGCAGGCGCTGCAGTCCAGCTCCAGCGCCGTTTTGACCGCCTTGCCGTAAAGCTCCTTGCATGCCAGCACGTCCCGGCGCTCCCCGCGTCCGACGCGGATGGTATACGTTCCGTCCTCGCGGCAGATATATCTTGTTTTCAGATACGCCTCGTCCGTAAACACGGCGTTCGCCCGGCACTGCCGTTCGATTTGTTTTTCCATATGCAGCCTCCTGCTTTGTCTGTTCTGTCCTCTATTATGCAGGATGCGCCCGGCAAAATCAAGCGCCGGAGAAGGCTTCTGCCCTCTCCGGCGCTGTTTGCGTTCGGGTTTATTTCCACCCGAAGGTGACCATGCCGTAAATATAGATGAAGATGATCGCTGCCGGGACAACGTATTGGAAGACCGGCTTCATCCAGTTTCTGATCTTCAGGCCCTTGCCCTCGTTGGCCTCGGCGAGGAAATTCTCCCAGCCCCAGCCGAACTTGTTGCTGCAGTACAGCGCAAAGACGAGCGAGCCGAGCGGCAGGATGTTGTTGGAGACGAGGAAGTCCCAGAAATCGAGCCATGCGCTGCCGTCCGCAAACGGCTGGAACTTGAACACGCTGTAGCCCAGCGCCGTGGTCAGGGCAAGCACGAACACGCCCGCACCGCAGACCAGACAGCCAAGAGGCCGCTTCCAGCCGGTCATTTCGCGCACCATGGCGAGAATGTTCTCGCAGACAGCCAGAACCGTGGACATGGCGGCGAAGACCATGAACAGGAAGAACAGCGAGCCCCACCAGCGGCCGCCCGCCATGTGGTTGAAGACGGTAGCCATGGTGTCGAACAGCAGGCTCGGGCCCGCGTTGACCTCCAGCCCGTAGGTATAGCAGGCCGGGAACATAATGAGACCCGCGACGATGGCGACAAACGTATCGAGCACGATGACGTTCGCCGATTCGCCGAGCAGCGACTGCTCTTTTCCGATATAGCTGCCGAAGATCGCCATGGAGCCCATGCCGACGGACAGCGTGAAGAACGCCTGATTCATCGCGCCGACGATGACCGTGCCGGTGATCTTGGAGAAATCGGGGACGAGATAGAATTTCAGACCCTCTGCCGCGCCGGAGAGCGTTGCGCTGTGGACCGCCAGCACGACCATCAGCACCATCAGAAGCGTCATCATATATTTCGTGATGCGCTCCAGACCGCCCTGGAGATTAAAGCACAGAATGCCGAAGGCCACAATGACCGTCACGGCCAGATACGTCACATTGACGCCGGGGTTTGTGATCATGGCGACGAAGCCGAGGTCTTCCGTCCGGCCGGTCAGGAATCTGACGAAGTAATAGATGATCCAGCCGGTGACGACGGTATAGAACGCCATGAGGGCAATATTGCCGAAGAAGGCGACATAGCCGTGGAGGTGCCACTTCTGGCCCTTGCGTTCAAGCTTCTGATACATGTGGATGGGGCTGGCCTGCGCCGCGCGGCCCACGGCGAACTCCATCGTCATGACCGGCAGGCCCAGAAGCAGCAGGCAGAGGATATAGATGAGGACGAAGCCGCCTCCGCCGTACTGGCCGCACATCCACGGGAATTTCCATACGTTTCCGCAGCCGATGGCGCAGCCTGCCGACAGCAGGATAAAGCCCAGCCGGGAACCCAAGCGTTCTCTTTCCATTTGAGTCTCTCTTTCCGTTTTTCGTTTTAATAGGCAAATGCTTTAAATTGCTACTTTGAAGTTATAGCAGACTTGGGCTGGAAAGTCAAGGCTATGCGCGCGATTTGCGTACATTTGCCGTTCAGAAACGGACAGATTGCAAACGGCACGGCGCATATTCCCACGCTTTCGTCAAAATGCCGTCGGCGCTTGACAAGCGGGAAAAGCTGTGCTAAAAGTAAATCTTCCGATTGATTCTTCGGGCAGAAAAGAGGTTTTTCCTATGGATTGCGCACAGCGCGCCGAGCGGCGCAGGGTGTTTCTTTCCGGCGTGCGCGACGGCGTTCCCATTGGGCTTGGGTATCTGGCCGTGGCGTTTTCTCTCGGCATCGCGGCCCGGAACGCCGGGCTGAACGCGTTTCAGGGCTTTCTCATCAGCCTGCTCAATAATGCCTCCGCGGGCGAATACGCAGCCTTCACGGTCATTGCCGCGGACAGCGGCTTTCTGGAAATGGCGCTCATCACGCTCATTACCAACGCGCGTTACCTGCTCATGAGCTGCTCGCTCAGCCAGAAATTTTCGCCCGATACGCCGCTGTACCACCGGCTGCTCGTCGGCTACGACGTGACGGACGAGCTGTTCGGCATCGCCATTGCGCGGCCCGGTTATCTCGACCCGTTCTATTCCTACGGCGCGTTCCTGCCTGCCATCCCCGGCTGGGCCATCGGCACGGCGCTGGGCGTCACGGCCGGGAGCATCCTGCCCGCGCGTCTGGTCAGCGCGCTTTCCGTCGCGCTGTTCGGCATGTTTTTGGCGATCATCATTCCGCCGTCGAAGAAAAACCCGGTCGTGCTCGGCTGCGTGGCGGTGAGCTTCGCGGCAAGCTGGCTGTGCACCGTTCTGCCATACGTCAAGACGCTGTCCGAGGGCACGCGGACGATTTTGCTGACGATTTTAATTGCGTCGGCAGCGGCGCTGCTCTTCCCGGTGAAGGACGCGCCGGAGCAGAAGGAGGGAAGTCAGGATGAACGGTAAAATTTATCTGTATATTCTGGTCTGCGCCGCCGTGTCGTTCCTCATCCGGGAGCTGCCGCTGACGCTCATCCGCAGGCCCATCAAAAGCCGCTTCCTGCGCTCGTTTTTGTTCTACGTGCCGTATGTGACGCTGGCCGTCATGACCTTCCCGTCCATTGTAAACGCCACAAGCTCCCCCATCGCGGGCCTTGCCGCGCTGGTGCTGGGCATCGCCGCCGCATGGCTCGGCGCAAATCTGCTTCAGGTCGCCGTCGGCTGCTGCGCGGTCGTGCTGGTACTGGAGTTTTTCCTGATATAAGCGCATAAACGCCGCGCCCGGCCGGGCGCGGCGTTCTGTGCGTTTTGGGCAGCTTCAGCGGTCGATCCCCACGAGAAGCACGGAAATATTGTCCTTCCCGCCGCGCTGCATCGCCAGCTGGTACAGTGCGGCGGCGCAGGCCGGCGCTGCTGTCTGACTGCGCAGGAGCGCGCTGAGGTCTTCCTCCTCCAGCATATCGGTCAGTCCGTCGCTGCAGAGCAGGAAGCGGTCGCCGGGCCTCACGGGAAGCTGGACCGTATGCGGCTGTATGATCAGCTCGTCCGGGAAAATTCCGAGGTGCTGCGTCAGCCGGTGGCGCTCCGGATGGGTTTTCGCCTCCGCAGGCTCGATGATGCCGAGCGCGATCAGGCGCTGCACCGCCGTATGGTCCTCGCTCAGCCGCGACAGGCAGCCGTCCCGGTACAGATAGCACCGGCTGTCGCCGATATTGGCGGCATACGCCTCGCCGTCTGCGAGAAGCAGCGTCGTCAGTGTCGCGCCGGAGCGCTTTCCGATTTTCCCGATCTGGTCGCAGATGGCGCGGTTTCCCGCGTCATACGCCTGCAAAACCGCCTCCGGCGACCAGCATTTTTTCGGCGGAAGCGCCTCCAGCGCGGCCTGCGCGGCCTGCGCCCCCTGCGCCTGCCCGCCCATTCCGTCTGCCACGGCGAAAAGGCCCTGCTTTCTCCCGGTTCCGTCCGTCTGCGCGTACCCGCCGCCGCAGATCGTGCCGTTCAGATAGATCCGATCCTGATTTTCCGTCCGCACCCGCCCTGTCGCGCAGACGGCGGCATAGCTGTATTTCATCCGTTGATCCATCCTTCCTTCTGCAGCTGCTGGATCAGACTTTGCAGCTGCTGATAGTATGTCGCGTCGTCGTCGCTGCGCAGCAGCTGCCCGGCTGTCTCGTAGGCCTCGACGGCGGCGGAATAGTCGCGCGCGGACTGTTCCTTCCGGTTTTCCAGCGTGATATACAGCATGGCGCGGAACGCGTAGGGTTCATAATCCTTCGGATACTGCGCGGCATAGGCGTCCAGCGTCTGCTCCGCCAGATCGTATTCCTGTAATTCATAATAGATCGTATACAGGTTGCTGTAGAGATAGCTTTTCGTCACGCCAAGCTCCAGCACGCGGTTGAAGCACTCCCCGGCCTTGCGCAGGTAGCTCTGCGGAACGGAGGGGTCGGTGTGGTACGCCTCGAAATAGGCCAGCGCCAGCATCTCCCAGATCGTCGAGTCATAGCGCAGGCCGTAGGTTTCGATCCCGTTCGCCAGAACCTCGACGGCCTTTGTCGCGGGGTTTCCGATCGGGGAGCTTCCCGTCCGGACCAGCGCCGCGCAATCGCGGTAGACCTCCGCCAAGGAGCGCAGCGCCCGCTTTTGCAGCGCGATATCCTGTGTCTGATTCAGCACCGCCTGAAAGCCGCTTTCCGCGTCCAGATATTCCTTTTTCGCGTAGTCGATCTCCGCCTGTACGTAGTCAGTCACGTCGCCGCTTGCGCCTGCCGCGTACATCTGCGACAGGATCTCGCCCGCCGCATCGATATCGCCCAGCCGTCCGAGGGAAACCGCGTAATCGCGCTGGGCATTGACGGTGATATCGCCTCCGGCGGTGCTCAGCCGGAAGAACGAGGCCGCGGCGGCATAGTCATCGCATTCAAAATACGCCGCGCCCAGAATTTCGCTCAGCTGGCTCTGCGCCTCGATATCGTAGGCCTTTCCAAGCCCCAGCTCGTCCTCGATATAGGAAATGCAGCGTTCATAGTCCTGCGCGCAGTAGAGCGCGTAGGCGTAGGAAATATAAGGTGCAGACTCCTCCGGGTAGAGCGCCTGCGCCTGCTCGAAGCATCCCAGCGCCTGCTCCGGGTCCGTTTCGCACAGCTGCGTTCCCTGCTCCATCAGAGCCTCGTACTGATTCTGCTGCTCCTGTACCTGTGCCTGCTGCGCGGCGGCAAGCTGCGCCTGCTTTTCCTGCCGCGTGTGCAAAAGCAGCAGACTGCCCGCCGCGATCGCCGCACCGGCGACAAGCACCAGCACCCAGACAAGCCCCCGGTGGGCTTTCTTTTTTTCCTTCCGCACGGGAGCCGGACTGCCCCCGCCGGAGGCGTCGAAGACGCCCTGCGTTCTGTTTGTGCCGGATGTGCGCTGCGGCCGGTCAGAAAACACCGCATTCGTTTTGCCCGCAGTTCCCGCCGCGCCGGAGGACTTCCCCGACGCGTAGCGGCTCGGGTCGATCTGCAGCTCGTCGCCGTTCGGGTAGATGAGCGCCGCGTCCTGCGCCTCGTAGGAGATCGCTTCCAGCTCCTGACGCAGCTGCTGGGGGCTGGAATAGCGGTCCTTCGGGTCAAACGCGCAGGCCTTCAGGACGATCTCGCCGAGGCGGCCTTCGCCGTAAAATGGTCTTGGCAGCGGTTCGCCGGACACGCGTCTGGCCAGCGCCTGCTCACGGTTGTCATAGGTAATTGCCTCCGGCGGCTGCGGGAGGAACGGGCCGCGATTCTTGTTCAGCATCCGGTACAGCACCAGTCCGAGCGAATACGTGTCGACGCTGAAGCCATATTTCTTTCCAATGTAGACCTCCGGGGCCATGTAACTATACGTGCCCTTCTTGGACAGGCCGGAGGTCGTGCGTTCGATCGTCCGCGCGATGCCGAAATCGCCGAGCTTATAATCCCCGTTGTCGGAAATAAAAATGTTTTCCGGCTTGATGTCGCGGTGGATGATATTGTACCGCTGGCAAAGCTCCAGCGCCTTGCAGATATCGATACCGAGCCTGATGATGTCCCGCCGCGCCATCGGGTGCTGATAGACATACGGCAGCAGCGGGTGCAGCAGCTCCATGCGGATGAGAATGTCCCAGCCGATACCATCCGGATGTTCAAGCACCCGCAAATCTTCGCAGCTTACAATGTTCGCCGTGCCCTTGAGCTTGAACATGATGGAAAACTCATGCATAAGCTCCTCGACGATGCCGTGAAAATATGCCTCGGCCTGCGAAACGCTCATACCCTCGGAGATCACGCTCCGGACCTCCGCGCTGCTCTGCGGGACCGTGATCACCTTCAGCGCCGCCCGGTACGTCTGCCCGAACTCGCTGCGCTCGATTTCAAATACTTTTCCATAGCTGCCTTCGCCAAGCAGCCGCGTTATATTCCAGCCATCCAAAACAGCCGCATCAACTGAATATTCCATATTTCTCCTCTGTTTTTCCACACTTATCTTATTGGTCTTTTGCTCTGCCGTCACGCACTTTCAAAAAAAGCCAATCGAAAATCAGTCTCTTATGCAAGACTATCTTCCACTTTCAGCCCCACATAATGCACAACTCCACCTTCAACGTAAACCGTTGCTGTCTGCTCATTGAGTTGATAAGTAAACGTAAAGTCGTCATCACTATACCAATTATACTCCAGCTGTGCACCATTCTTCAGAATCCATTGGAGGGGTACATGGGGCGGCATTTCAGGAAATCCGAATAATTCCAGTGCCATTTCCGCCGCATCCCCGACCTGCAATGCGCCAAGCGCGACGAAACCAGGTTGGTTTATACAGATGTCGCAGACAGCTCCACCCACGGGTGCAGCAAATAGAAACCCGAATTCATTCTCTTCGTAACCGGCAGGAATTGGCATATCCATACCAAAGCAATTGTACACCGTGTCTTGTGTAGCATCGTTCATCAGGTTGGATTTGGCGTAGGGATATGACGCATAAATGCTCTTGGCTGTTTCAATGCTCGTCTCTCCCAGCACCACGGAATCCACCGTCATTGGGAGCACCAGATCGCGAACCATCGGCCAAAGCTCGTCCTGCAGTTGCGCTGACAACAGTTCCGCTTCCCATTTTTTCAATTTTATCTCCGCATCTGCGTTGGGTTCAAGTTCCAAAGCAACTCGATAGTCTGCCGCAGCCCGCTCCAAATCAACAAGCTTTTCATAGGTGTCGCCACGGCCCAGGAAGGCTTCCGCCCGCTTGGGATCAATCTCAATCGCCGCCGTAAAGGCCAGACTGGCCTCTTGATAATTGCCCTCGGACAGGTAGCGCACGCCGAGGTCATACTTTGCCTGCCAGCCGGGGGCTTCGTCCGCCGGTTCGGTCGTCAATTCGGCTGCCGGTGTCTTTGCGCACGCGGCAAGCGTCAGCAGCAACAGCGCTGCCAGAAGGATATAAAAGAAGCGTTTCATATCGATTCTCCTATTGCATACCGTTTTCCCGTCCGCGCAGGATCACGCGTACCGGATCTCCACGGATTCTATCATGTAATAAAACGGGATCTCGCCGTCGAGATTTACATTCGGGTTGACCCGCAGCTTTGCCAGCGCGGTCATGTATAGGCCATCCATGGGGTAAGAATAGGACAGCTTGAGCACGGCGCTGCCATCCTCCGAGCGTTCGAAGCCGTCCAGCGCCACCTGTACCGCGCCGCGGTCGCCTATGCCGAAATAATAGCATGTATCACTGTCCTTCGGACAATAGCTAGGCACATAATCACGCGGCGGCAACTCTACGACATGTCCATACATCGCATTTGCAACATCCTGCACATTTTGACGGCTATCCATCCGGTAACCTTTGTACATCCAATAATTGACGTCATCGGCATCAAGGTATCCCCTCTGATTGATTTCGTAGTTATAAATTGCCGTCCAGAAGCGGTTGGCATCTGTTTCGTCCGGGTAGAAAATTCCATCGCCAGAATCGGTGCTGTTCAGCATATCTGCGTATGCGTCTACAAGCTTCCGCGCACTGTCGGCAATGGTGTCATATGGCAGCGTATCGATATAGGCCAGCAAGGCTTTGGTGTCTGCGTCGTCCGCTGCGTCAGATGGCTGTGCTGCGGTTTTCTTTGAAAAATCCGGCGTGCGCGGTTCGCCGCGTATCTCTTTTTCGTAAGCTTCCAGCTCCTCCGCGGTCCAGTAGCGGCGGCTGTAGCGCCACTCCGCCGCGCTTTCGCCGCCGGAGATCCACGATTCGCATTTGAACATCCAGTAGGTATACGGCAGCGTTTCCCGATTCATGATCTCCTCCTTCAGATAGGGCCACCCCGCACTGCTCATATCGGAAACAGCATTTCTGTGCTTTTCATCGTCCCATTCGAGCCAGACCTGATCCCAGCGCCGGTACAATCTTGCCCCGGTATCATCCAGTATGTATGTCGTTGCATAGTACCCGTTTATTCCCGTATACGCCAGCGAAATATCGTTCAGATACGCGCAGCAATAGGCGCCCATACGTTCATTGTAATACAGCATCAGCTCCGCGCAGCTGCAATAGTCCAGTCCCAGCTCCATTTGATACGCGGTGTCCTCGATCTGCCCATCCGGCAGCACGCAGTAGCGGTGCAGCGTGAACTCTGACCGCACGAACCGGAACACAGCCGGCGTCACGTCATCCAGCGCAAGAAGCACGCTCCGCGTATATCCCTCCGGCACGACTTCGCAGTAAGGGTCGTCCAGCGAAGGGTCATAAACCACTTCCTCCGCCGTGCCATTGAGCGCAGTTCCCTCTATCGCGCCCGGCTTTTCCAGCAGGCTGACCTTGACCTGCCATATGTACTCCCGCAGGCGCTGGTCGTCCGTCTGTTCCAGACCAGCCTCCAGCGTCTGGAGCGTTTTCGCATAATCCTCCCGCTGTTCGCAGACCTGCGCCAGCTTGAGATACGCGTCCGCATTCCTGGGGTCAATTTCAATCGCGGCTTCAAAGGCCAGAATGGCCTCTTCATAATTCCCCTCGGACAGATAGCGCACGCCGAGGTCATATTGGGTCTGCCAATCGGGCGCTCCGTCTGCCGGATCAGCTTCCGGTGCTTTGCTGCATGCGGCAAGCGTCAGCAGCAGAAGCGCCGCCAAAAGAATACTAAACAGCTTTTTCATATGTAGTTCCCCCGATTTCTATCAAAAATACATACGTACTCGAGTCCTACTCTCATAATACTCCACAAAATCATCGCAGATATAGGTGCAATACGGCGTTGGAACTGTGCCGAGGCATACCTTCTCTCCACTTTCAACGTTATATCGCCAGACCTCGCATTCAGCCGCTTCTGCATTCCGAGTATCATCGCTGACACAGAAATAGACCATGTTCCCGCGTATAAAAAACACCGCTGTTTCGTACGGTTTGGCCGTCAGTTTCGCAACGAGCTCGCCGCGCGGCGTCATCAGCACAAGATTATCCTCGCTAACGCCATACGATCCGACCAGATACTTTCCTGCAGCTTCATACGGATAATCCACATTTTGCAGTTCAAATAGCTTCCCCGTCCGCGTGTCGAAGCTGAGCTCGTGGTATATTGCGTCCGGAATCCAATATACAATACAGCCGTCTGCATAGATCGTGTAAGTCTCAGATGCTTCACGATCCATTTTATAAAAGGCATTCTTCTTGTCTTCATCCCGGAAGGTGATGCAGATCGTTGCAGCCGACTGGCCCGTCTTTGTATCCATGATCGCATAGCCGCCGCACGGCCCCTCGTCATAGCCATAGCAGTAGTCGGCCTCTTCCCGCGTCAGCTCCGGCCGGAATTCTAGCTGATACCGTTCCATCGCCGCGTCCCGCTCTATCGCATCCAGCGCGTGCTTCTGCACCCACTGCTCCTGTTCCGCAAGCTCCCATTCGAGCCAGTCCCGCCGCAGGTGTGTTGTCGATGGATTTTCAGCATACGGGTCGCTGCCAAGGGCAATATGGTCGCAGCGGTAAAGCCAGATGGCCTGCCGCGCGGATGTGCCGCAGAGAATTTTATCCGGCTCCCCCTGCATTAGGCAATCCGTAGCACCTCGTATCACATGTGGTAAACCGGCTGTCCTCATTTCTTCCATCAAGCCAGCAATGCCGGTGTTAAAAAAATAGTAATCGTCCTTCTGCCATGTCTCGATCACACGCGGCTCGTCGGAAAGCGAGAAAGCCGTGATATCTGCGCCATCTGCGGAAGCCTCAAATCTGCTGATCATATTGCAGACCTCCAGACACCAGACGCTGCGCGATTCGTCCCAATATAGCACGACCTCGGACTGCGCGTTATAGATATCCATCGTCGGCAGCCGTAGCTCGCCTGTCACAACCACGCCGTTCTCTGCAAAAAGGCCGTAATAGAGCACCCACTGCCACACTCGCGTCTCATAGTCCGCATAATTGCCGTAGAGCGCGTAGCACTCCGGACCATTTGCCCCGTCGACGACCACGCTACGGTACAAAACATACGTATTTGCCGGGTCATCCACCATCGGGCTGAAACCCGGGTCGTAGGCGGATACACCGAAGCCGCCCGCATAAGAGACATATTCCGTGCAGTTCGCCCCGACCCCTTGCGGGAACCAGCCGCTGAGCTGCTCGATTTGTTCGTCTCGCGTCGATTTTGCCGATGTTTCTGCGTCAGACGTTTCCGGTTCGTCGAGCGCCTGCCGCTTTTTCTCAGCGAGGTCGGCCAGCTCGCGGTCGCCGGTCGCTTCTGCGCCGGTTTCGAGTGTGCGCAGCGCGGCGTCCTCGTCGCCGGTCTTTTCATATGCTTCGGCCAGCTTGCGGTACGCGTCGGCGTTTTTGGGGTCAATTTCAATCGCCGCCTCAAAGGCCAGAATGGCCTCTTCGTAATTGCCCTCGGACAGATAGCGCACGCCGAGGTCATATTGGGTCTGCCAGTCGGGTGCTTCGTCCGCCGGTTCGGCTTCCGGTGCTTTGCTGCACGCGGCAAGTGACAGCAGAAGGGCTGCTGCAAGAAGGGTGCAAAACAGCTTTTTCATCTGCATCTCCTCTCTTTCCGCTCAATCCGGATAACCGTCCGTATCCGGGTCAAATTCCTCGCCGGTTTTCGCGTTGATATATCTGATGCCGCCTGTTCGCTCTCCATTCTCGTCATAGACCGCAACGCAGCGATAGGACGGTTCCCCGTTTTTGTAGAAGAGCTCTTCCGTGCACTCTGTCCCGTCCTCATTGTAGAAATATTCAAACGAAAGCTGCCCGTCGAGGTCAAACCAGTATTGATGTGTGAAGCGGTCAGGCTCCCATGAAGAAGGATAGGTGTCCGGCACATACAGCGCATACGCATACCAGTAAATGCCGCACAGATCTGTCCGATGGTTCGTTCGGATATGCACGCGGCCAAGCGCGTCGCTTTCCTCCGTCGTCTCCGGTTCGCCTTCATAATACTCTGTTACAATGGTGTTGCCCTCCAGATCTGTCCGCGTGATCTTGACCACGCTGTCTCCATACCAGATCTCTTCCCATGTGCCGTCGGGCGACGCGCGCCGTCCATCGTCCTCCCAGGTCAGCTCCAGTTCCGTTTCGCCCGGGCGGAGCGGCTCTGCCGGGGCAAAGCCGTCTTCCTCCCACCGGCGCAGCGGTACGGATGCGACGGAAAGCGTGCCGTATTGCTTTGCCTGTTCCAGCCGGTACATTTTTTCCTCCAGTTTCCATCTATCAGGAATCTTGTCGTGCTGCACATTCTGCAAGGCGGACAGTTTTTCGTCAAAGCGTGCATCGTCTTCATAATGCACTCCATCTATTTCCTCCCCGTAGCTCAGAAGAAGATATGCTGCATTATCGTCGCCGCGGCTGATGTATTCGTCCGCATCCTGCAGCGCTTGCTTTCCGCAACCTTCATCCTCCCAGACTTCCCACGCCGCATTGTTTGCGATCCAGAGCCACACTGCGGCAGCATCATAATTTTGCTTGTCCAGGCACTTTTTCGCGGCGGTATAAGCCTTTTTGCAGCTGAACGCCTCGATATTGGTCTTTTCCTGTACCAGCTGCTCAAAAATATTCTCCGCAGAGGACATTCCTCCAACTGCGCTGCCGCTTCCTGTTCCCGTCTTCCCGCACGCGCAGAGCGTCAGCAGGAATACCAGCGCCAGCGCGGCGCATATGGTTCGTTTCATATCCGTTCCCTCCTGTTTTACTGCCGGAGCTTCCAGCTTGTTTCGGCTTCCTCCATTGCGGACAGCAGCTGCACATCGACGACGCCGTCCTGTGTATAGCCGTGGTTTTTCTGCCAGCGCATGACGGCATCCGCTGTGACCGGGCCGAAATCGCCGTCCACGACCACGCCATCATAGTTCATGACAACCAACATAGCCTGTACATATTTGACGTCCTCTCCCTGGCTGCCGCGCTCCAAGGTGCGCTCCGGGCGGGGATAGAGGCTGCGGTCCGCTCTGGTTTCTGCGGTGATGGTATAGGGGTCTGCGCCGCTATTGGCTTTTTCTATATGCGTGATGATCCACCGGCCGCTGCGTTTCTCAAATGAAATGGTCTGAACGGAATCAAAGTAATCTCCAAAACGCATCAGATCACATTCCGCCTCGCAGGTCGTTTCATCGAAGCTGACGATTTTCAGCGTCTGCGGGTCGTAAGTAAATACGCCGTATCCGCGCCCGCCGCGAACCAGATACAGACCGCCATTGAATTCCCAAACGTTATCATTCAGTACGTCTGAAACCGTCGCGTAAGGGCTTTGCATAATGCCCAGACTGTCAACGTCCATATATTCTCTCAGGTTATCCAGCATCTGCTCTTTACTGGAATAGTTTGAAATCGGGGAAAAAGACCGCTCTGCCGGATCGACGGCCTCGTCCTCTGCAAGCGAACGTTCAAGCTCCGAGGTGGTCGCCGGAGACGGCACAAGGCGCTTGATCGCTCCGTACTGGCCGTTTTCATAGGAAACAACAGCCATGCATGACGCGCCCCGGAGCTCAACGAAAAACAGTTCATCCTCGACCGCGTTCAGCCACGCCAGATTCTCCTGCAAAAGCGCCAGAAGCTCCTGCTCGCTCAGCTGTGGCTCTTCTGCCGTCGTCTGGCTGGTCTGTATGCCATAGTGCAGATAGTCCCTGCAATTCTCCGGCGTGTTGGCAAAAAAGCGCAGCACATACCCATCGTCGCCTTCTGTGCAGGCTGCAAGACGCTCGTCGAAAACAGCCTCGGAAACCTCCACATCATCGAGATAGCATACCCGCTCACCGGACACATCCTCGGTTTTCGCGTAGCTCCAGAAATCATGATGCTCGATCTGCACGCCGTCCCAGCGGACATACTGCAGCTCGTAACCGGCAGACGTGCCGTGGCCCTCATTGACAATGGCTCCCGCCGTGGTGACGCGGACATCGGGATTGATCCAGGTATCGACAAAGCCGTGGTACAGCTCCGTCACCTGATCGTTTTTCCATGTATAGAGCGTATAATCGGTCAGCGCGATCTGCTCAGACTGCCCCTTCGTATCAATTTCGCCGCAGATCAGCTCCGGCGTGCCGTCTTCGTCCAGATCGACAAGCGCAAAGCCCATTGTTCCGTCTGTGCCGAGCAGCGCAGCATAGGCGCGCAGCGCCTCCTGCGGCCAAAGCTCGCAGAGCGCCTGCAAATATCGTTCTTCACCCGTCTCGAGATAACGCGCCTGCAGCCGCTTCGCAAGCTCCTTCCCGGTTCCAAGTGCCCGGCTGCATTCGATCAGACGCGCAAGCACATCCTCGTCCTTTTCGAGCAGCTTTTCATAATAGGACTCCGCCTTTTCATAGTCCTGCGCACCGTAGTACGCATCCGCCGCGCGGCGGTACAGCTCGTCCGTCTCGCTCCCCCACTGCATTGCCGATTCGTAATCCTCCGCAGCGCTGCGGTATGCATCCGTCTGTTCGCTGCCCTGCGCGCTCTGCGCCAGCTCCCAGTACGCGTCGCCTCGCTGCTCATACGCCTGCGCGTTCTTCGGGTCGATCTCGATGGCTGCGGTAAAGGCCAGAATCGCCTCTTCATACCTTCCGTCCGACAGATAGCGCACGCCCAGATCGTACCGGGACTGCCACGTCGGCGCGGACTGCTCCTCAGCGTCAACGGAATGCGCGGAACAGGCGCTCAGCAAGCCGAGCAGCGCCAGCAGGAAACACATCATCTTTATTCTTTTCATACTTTTCTCCATTTTTTCCAAATATCTATAACGCAGACAAAAGGGGCAGCGTGGAAGCACTGCCCCTTTGTAATTCTGTCTTAGTTGAAGCTGCTCTGCATGGTCGCCTTCAGGCCCTGATCCGTGTTCTGCAGCTCGCGGGCCGCCGTATCCATCAGCGTTGCGTAGCCCTCCAGCATTTCAGAGAAGCTTGTGAAACTGCTCTGCATACTCTCAAACTTTGCAACAAACGCAGCCTGTGCCTCGCCCTTCCAGGTCTCGTTCAGCGCAAGGATCAGCGAGCGCAGCCGCGCCATCGTGTCGTCGTGCTGACTGCGGAGATTGCGGACCTCTGTCGCCTTGGAATTCAATACCTCGGGTGTTACCTGAATCAATGCCATGATCATTTCCTCCTATTTATATTTTATAAATTTTAAACTTCAAATTCAGTTGTCTGCTTTTTCTGCGTTTTTCTCCAGCTCTTCTCTCACGCTTGCCTGATAGCTCTGCACCTCTGCGTTGATGTAGCCCAGAAAATGAACCGAATCAATATCCTCATGCTGGAACAGGAACATCGTTTCCGCATCGATATACCCCTCCGGGAACGGTTCGCCAATGTAGTCATACGTGGTGTTTGTCTGCTCGTCATGAACGATTGTGCCGATAATGAGCAATTTCCGTGTGGCGCCCTGCAGAGCGACCACGCTTCCGATCGGAAGCAGATCCTTATACATAATACATATCCTCCCTTACTGGTGTTTACCGGAACGCAAATTCCAGCATCTCATCCACATATTTTTTGCTTTGCTTATAGAAAGACTTCACATTTTTCGCCGCTTCGATCACGAAATTCGCCGTCGAATCAGCGTCCATGAACTTGCTCCGGAGCCATTCATCCGGCTTGTACCATTTGAACTCATTCCCGATGACGTCTTCAAACGAGGTTTTGCCCCACACAAAGGAATATCCGGTCTTGCCCGTCAGATCCGTATTGAGCTTTCCGAACGACTTGAGCATTTTCTCCGTGCCTTTCAGGAGCGACACCATATCCAGTCCCGTATAGGCCAGCTCGCCGAATTTCTCACCGGCTTTCTTGTTTCCGAGCATTTCGCCCAGCTCTCCGCCATTCTTCTTCAGCAGATCCTTCAGGTAATTTGTTTTCCCCACCTCGTCGTACTCATCACGCGCAACATGGACTATATCCGCGCTTGCGCTTGCAATATCGTTTCCTGCGCTGGTAATGATACAGAGTGCAACCGGAATTCCCGCAACGGTGCTGCACGCGGCAACTGCTCCGGCGATTTTGACAATACTCTTGCCGATCTTGACCGCGCCCTTGCCGTATTCCACGATATCATATACGGTCCCGTGATTCTGATAGCTTTTCTTTGCCGCGCTGACGACGTTCGAAACAGAGGTTTTGACCGCGCTGCCAAAGTCCGAAACATCGTCCTTGAGCTTGGAGAACCACCCCTTCTTTTTGCTGACCACCGCCTGCTTGACGCCGTCGCACAGGGTTTCGGAGGTCCGAAGGCCAAACGTCTTTCCCAGCTCGTCCGCGCATTTCTGTCTGTCGATCCCCCGCAGCGCGACAGCTGGCAGCGTTGTGGCCGCGAGGCCCGCGCCAATGGCGTCGGCGGCTTCGCCAAGCCCTCTTGCTCTGTGGCCGAGCTTCTGGTCCGTCTGCGTGAAGCGGTCGCTTGCGGCAAGCAGCATCTGCGTCATTGCCTCCAGCTGGGTCTGCTCTGTCGTGCATCTGCGGGAAAGCGCCTCCAGCGACTGTCTGATCTGCTGCGTCGCCGCGATCTGCATATCCAGTCCGTTCAGGACGCTGGAAACATTCACGGCGACCGCGCGCATCGCACCCGACTGCTGTCTCAGCCGTGCCTGCGCCTGCTGGACGACTGCGGATTCAATTTTGATCTGCACCGGCACAACCTCCTTACCATTCGCCGCCTCCGCCGGAACCCGTCCCGCCTGACGCGGACATGGACGCCTTTGTTCGTGCTTCTGCGGCTTCAAACTCATCTGCGGCCTTGCGGATCGTGTGCGCAAGACGCGACAGCTCATCCTGGATCTTTCGGATCTCGCGCAGCCGGCGCTCGGCTGCCTGATCGTATGTATCGGCGGCTTCTCCGGCCCACACGCCGGCAAGCTGCTGCCGGAGCGCCTGAATGCTCTGCGCGATCTGACTGCATTGCTGCTCGCTCTGTTCAAGCTGTCTTGCCTGCGCACGCGCATTTTCATAATCTATGCGGATCAGGCTCATTTCTGAAGCTCCTTTCCAAGGGTGTGTTTCAGGATGGTTCTATCTTACACTATGTAAAATAATTTGTCAATATGTTAATTCAAATACGTTGTAATATACAAAAACTGGCGCTGCAATTTGTTAAAAACAGCAAATTACTCCAATATAGCGCAGCCCTGCAGGCTTGCGCCGTCCCAGATGCCGCAGGACGCAAGCGTTCTGGACTCCGCAATGGGCGCCCCCTGGTCGTACAGGCGGATCGCAGTACAGCTGCCGTAAACCTGCGGATACAGGGCGCGGAGCATTTCCAGAACACGCGCATTCACCTCCGCGACCGGCAGGAACGCCGGAAGCTCCACATCCAGCTGCTCGTCTCCGATGGTCAGGGTCACGATCACATTCTGACAGGCCTTCATTGCGGCGCGCCCTCCCGTACCAGCGCACGCAGCGTGCGCCGGATCTGCTCCGGCGTGCTCCTGCGGACGATCCAGTCCTCCGTCTCCTCCTCGCCGGGCTCCAGCCGGAGCAGCATATCGGAATCGTACACAAGACAAAGGCTTTCCAGCGTTCGCGTCTGCAAATGGACCGTGTTCACGCAGCAATAGCCGCACCGCCGTTCCAGACCGGCAAGCAGAAGCGCCGCCGCGTCCTCCGGCATTCCGGCTGCCAGCAGCTCTGCCCGGCCTGCGTCTGTGTCCTTCAGACAGTGCTGCAGCAGCTCGTTTGTAAGGCTCCAGTGCGTCTGCGCCTCAGGGGCTTCCTGCGCTTTGCAGCACTCCATCAGCCTTGCAAGCGCCAGCTCTTCTATTTCCCCGTCCGCAGCTCCGGTCAGGCTTGCCAGCTCGCCATCCTTTGTCAGCTGCGCCCAGCAGCTCCCCTGCCGGTACAATACGACGGACGGCTCCGCCTGTCCGCAGTTGACCGCATCGACAGTCAGATACAAGTCGCATTCCGCACAGATTTCAATGAGCCGCCGCAGATCGCCGCGCACGATCGCCGCGCCTTCAAATTGCCGCGTGATCGCGCCGCTCTGCTCCAGCTCCTCCAGGCAGACTTCATACGCCGCCCGGATCTCCTCGTGATCCATCATCATAAACGGGTCGCGCACGCCAAAAAGATGCTCCGCGCCCAATTCGGACGCCAGCACGACCAGCGCTCTGATCGAGAGCCTGCTCCGCTCCATTTTCTCTGCCTCCTCTATCTCCTCTATTTTTGTACTGCCTTCAGCTTGACCGCATGGCCATCCTGAACCAGATAGCCCATGCCAGCGCCTGCATCCTGTGACGCGGCGCTGTACGCCAGATCGGTCCGGGCAAACATATGCGCCTGCGCGCTTCCGCCAAGCAGAAGGGTCGTTTTTCCGGTCATTTCCATGGTGAAGCGCTCGCCCGAAGCGGACAGCTTTGTAATGTCCGCCGCGTTTCCGCTTACGATCACCGCGACGCGCAGCCCTTTGCCAAGGACCAGAATGCTGGCCAGCCGCCGCAGCGTCTGGTCGTTGATCGAATCGATGCAGCGCTTCAGATCGTCAATGCAGATCAGGATCCACGGCCAGTCCGTGCTCCCGGCGCTCGCGTCCTTTCTTTTCTGCATCTCCGGCATCAGCGCGGCGATCTCGCTGTCAAACGCCGCCGCAGCCTGCGCCTGCGCGCCGTGAAATACAATGTGCTTCGCAGGCGCAAGCTTTTCTGCGGCCTGCGCAAAAATGGCCTGAACGGTACTGCTTCCGTCCTGCGCGCAGGAGATCAGCAGAAACTGCTCCTGCGCAAGCGCGGCGAAGCACGGCTGCACGGACTGCTCCGTAAGACCGCAGAGGATCTGCTCCGACGGATATTCCCGCCAGTCCACGACCTCCGGCAGCACCGGGATCGGCGGCGGGCAGGCGCCTGTCCATGCCCCGCGCATCAGCCCGGCAAGCCGCCGGATCTCATTGACGCGGTCGATCTCCCGTTTTCCCGCTGCGGGAAGCGCCGTCTGGAATTCCAGCGGCGGAGTGCTTCTGACCAGACCGCGTCCGGCCAGATTTTCCGGCTCCAGACCGTTCGTTTTGCCGACGATCTGCGCGTAATCGCCGCGGTCCGTCATCCGCAGGCAGACAGCCGCCTTGATGTGCTGGCTGATCCGGTACGGCAGCGCGTTCACCGCGCCAGCGCTGACCAGCAGATACATCCCGCAGGCCGCGCCGTCCCGCACGAGCGTCTGCAAAAAGCCGTCGATATCCGGGTACAGCTCCAGCGCAGGCGCAACGTGATCCAGCAGAAGCACGATCCATGGCAGCTGCTCGCCGGTGGCTTCCCGGTAAGCGTCTATGCTGACGAGGCCCTGTCCGGCAAGCAGCTTCTTCCGGCGGTCCAGCGTGTCGATGAGCATGGTCGTCAGCTTGCTCTGCTTCTGCGCGTCGTCTCCGTCCACGATGCCGCCGACGTGCGGCAGCTCCCGGAACAGCCGGAGGCTCCCGCCGCCGAAGTCCATCAGATAGAGGTGCACCTGCTCCGGAGAATAGCAGAGGGAAAGGGACATGACCGCCGATTGCAGCAGCGTCGTTTTCCCGGTCGCAGGCGCACCGTAGACTGCATAGCTTCCGGATTCCGAGAAGTTCAGCGACATCGGGCGCTGCGACTGCGCCGCAGGATCGTCCAGAAGGCCGATGACGGCCCGCAGGCCCTGCTGCTGCGTTTCCCAATGCGCGCCGTCGAACGCCGCGCAGACGACGTCGCGCAGACGCAGCTGCTCGGGCAGCTTTGCCGTCCAGAGCTGCCGCGCCTTTTCCACGCCGCGCTCCCGGCAATAGCGGTCCAGATAGTCCACGACCGCATTGATCTCCTTTCGTTCGGAGCGGTATCCCGTTGTTTTTTCCGGTTCGTAGCAATGGCGGTTCCCGTACAGGTCCACCACAGCCGTCTGTCCGCCCGTCTGCCCCGCAGTCTCGCGGAACGGCTGATAGGGTGCGCCGCTCCAATAGGACTGGATCTGCTCATAGACCTCGTCCTCGCCCACCTGCACGTAGGCGCGGCCCGGCGTTGTGATCTGCGCCGCGTCGGTATGGTGCAGCATCTCCCGGCTGTCTGCGGCGTTTGCCACCTTCAAACACCAGCGGAAGCGCGTATTCGCGTTCATTTTATCGTCTACAACACCGGCGGGCTTCTGCGTCAGAAGGATCATATGGACACCCAGCGTCCGGCCAACCGCGAACACGCGATTGACCGCCTGCATGAATTCCGGGAACCGGTTCTTGAATTCCGCGAACTCGTCGATCACGATAAACAGATATCCCAGCTGCTCATCCGCCTTGCCCTCGCGCAGCAGCCGTCTGTAATCGGAGATATTGCTGACCTTCCAGCGGTCGAGCAGCTCCTTGCGCCGCGTCAGCTCGTATTCGAGCGCGATGAGGTTCCGGCCGATGCTCGTATCCAGATCGGATATGCGTCCGGCAAGATGCGGCAGATTCTGGAACGGGAGCAGCAGGCCGGTGCCCTTAAAGTCGATCAGCACGAAGCTGACCACATCCGGTGGGAAGCGGACTGCCATCGACAGGATCCAGGACTGCACCATTTCGGACTTGCCGGAGCCGGTCGTGCCCGCGACAAGGCCGTGCGGCCCGTGCCGCTTTTCATGAATATCAAACAGGAACGGCGTGCCGTCGCCGCGAACGCCGATCGGGACCGCCATGCTGCGCTCCGGCTCTGCGTTCGCCCAGTTTTTATCCAGTGCCAGCTCCGAGGGCCGCGAAACGTGATAGCCCTGCAGGAACGACACCGAGCGCGGCAGCGCCGGAGCGCCCTTCGCCTCCATGCGGAGCGGCGCCATGCTGCGTGCGAACTGCTCGTACCGGGCCTGCGGCACCTGCTCCGGCTGGAACGGCTGCTTCCGG
>ERZ772889.1573-NODE-1573-length-20366-cov-56.564276_pt1 | contig 20366 bp, 19 predicted proteins | sample MGYA00512127_ERZ772889 | MGnify/ENA primary metagenome ERZ772889 (study PRJEB29015, sample SAMEA2737689) | human gut metagenome | biome: human gut; feature: human-associated habitat; material: faeces | place: China | collected 2012 ...
ATCTTCTGGTTTACTGTGCTCTTTGCAGTATCCTTTGAATCATCCTTGCTGTCTGATTTCTCATATACAGCTGCCTCCTCGCTGAAGCCTGCAGTCTTTGCATCCGACTTATCCGTCTTTGCATCCTGTTTCTTTGAAGCGGTATTGGTATTCTTTGTCTGCGCCTCGTCCTTTGCTATGACACTCTGCGCCGCTACTGCTGAAACTACACTTGAAATAGCATCTAACATTTCTCATCCCTCCCTGGTAATGTGCGTGCGGGAATCCTTTCCCGCTATACTATTATCAACCTGTATAGCGTCTGATATAGCTAAACAGTTTATCTCTTATTCTGTGTATCGGCTGTTTTGCGTCTGTTGATTATAGCTTTAGCCGTTATTTTTTCAGCTTTCTGCCAAATATAAATGTCGAAAAATATATTACCGATGCGATAATCACTATCATCGGGCCTGTTGCCACATTGGTGTAGTATGACACTGCGAGGCCGACTATACCGGAAAATACTGAAAATATCACTGAAAAGAAATGATACTCACGCATATTTTCTGAAATATTTCTTGATGAAGCCGCCGGCAGTATAAGCAGCGCATTTATGATAAGTATGCCTATCCACTTGATGGAGAGCATGACTATGAGTGCGACAAGCACTGCAAACAGATTGTCCAGAAGACGCACATGTATGCCCTTGCTTTTTGCCACGCTTCTGTTTATACATATGGCGTTGAGCTTATTAAAGCAAAGCACCCAGAATACTATAGTGACCACAAAAATCACGATTAGATAAACTATCTCCGTCTTTGTGATGCTTAGCACATCGCCCACCAGTATACTTGAGTATTTGCTAAAATTGCCGCCCTTTGACAGTATCGCAAGACCTATCGCCACAGAGCACGATGAAAATACCGATATAATGGTATCTGTTGACGCAGTGTTCAGACTGCCGATCTTGTTTAAAAGAAGTGCAAACACTATCGCAAATATCACCATGGCAAGCGAGGTGTCTGCCATGCCGCATACCACTCCGACAGCGATTCCGGTAAGTGCTGAATGTCCGAGCGCGTCTGAAAAGTATGCCATTTTTTTGTTTACAATCATGGTTCCCATTATGCCAAATAGCGGTGTGATAATGAGCACAGCGATAATGGCATTTCTCATGAAATCATATTGAAGCCAGGAGGTTATATTCATTTGTGCTCCTCCTCTCTCACCCAGGATTCCTCTCCTGTGTAGAAAATTCTCTCAAATTCCTTGCTCTCGAAGACTTCCTTCACAGTCCCCTGCTTTGCAACGGTCTTATCAAGCAGTACAACATGGTCTGCGTACTTTGCAACATAATCCAAATCATGTGATATGAGTATGATTGCAAGGTCATAGTGAGTCTTTAAATAATCCATGGTCTTATAGAAAAGCTCCATGCCGTTTTGGTCTATTCCGGACACCGGCTCATCCAACAGCAGCAGGTTCGGCTCGTCCATGATTGCCATGGAAAGAAGCACTCTCTGCAGCTGTCCTCCCGAGAGGTTGCACACCTGCTTGTCGATGAGCTCCTCAGCCTCAAATACCTCGAGTGTCTCCCTTATCTTTGCCTCTATCTTTTTGCTCTTTGGCAGAAAAACAGGATAATTGTACTGATAGCTTGCTATGAGGTCATACACGCTGACCGGTGTATTTTTCTCGATATTGACAGACTGCGGCACATAGCCGATTTTAAGCTTAGCCATATGTCCGTCCTTAGTATCCTTGAACTCAATCGTACCGGTGTGAGGTATCTCGCCTAGTATCGCCTTTATGAGTGTAGATTTTCCGGCACCGTTTTGGCCTATTATGACATTGAATGAGCCGCAATGTATGTGCATATTTACATCCTCAAGCACCGTCTGCTCTCCGAAGCTCACTCCAAGGTTATTTATTTTTATGCAATGAAAGCCACATGGCTGTATTATTTTCCGCATATTTTCTCCAATTTTATTTAGTAAATGCCTCTTTGATAAGCTCTATATTGTGCTCCATACCATCAAGATAGCTGTCCTTGTCGTACTCTCCCCTGTTGAGAGGGTCGATATAAACCACATGCACATCTGTCTCACGCGATACGGTATCTCCCATGCTCTTTCCGTAGAGCTCCTCAGCGAGTATTACAGACACTGAGTCATCCTTTATGGCACCTATTACCTGTTTTATCTCACCTGCGCTGACTGAGCGTTCCTCGTCAAGGTCTAACAGGTAGCATGCATTCATGGAAAAATCATCAGCCACATACGCATAGGCCTCATGGAATATGATGATATTCTGTCCATTGGTAAGACTCTTTATGCTATTTATCTTTTCTTCAAGCACTGCAAGCTTTGCATCATATGCTTTTGCATTTGCATAATATTCATCAGCATGCTTTGCATCCTTTTCGGCAAGCCGAAAGGCAATTGTCTGAACCATGGTGCGGTAACGCGGTACGCTCATCCATGCATGGGCATTCTCATCACCATGGTCATGATCGTGCGCGCTATCTGATTCTGTGTCTGCTTCGTGGTCATGGTCGTGGTCACTGTCCGATTCTGTGTCTGCTTCGTGATCATGGTCGTGGTCACTGTCCGATTCTGCATCTGCATCTGCATCGTGATCATGGTCGTGGTCACTGTCTGCATCATCCTCAGAAAGAAGTGCCACATCCTCACAGGCCTCAACCACATCAAGCTTCGGATACGCCTTTGCCACATCAGACATAAACGACTCTATACCGCCTCCGTTTATTACAAAAACATCGGCAGTGGATAAAAGCTTCATATCCTCCGGTGTGAGCTGAAAATCGTGCAGACAACCGGTCTGTGGCTCGCTTAAATTTTCGAGTCTCACGCCTTCCACCCCATCCACTATGTTTAAAGTGGCAATGTACATAGGATAGAAGGATGTCACGACAGTAAGCATATCATCAGCTTCGTCGGTATTTTTTGTATTGCCCGAAGCATTTGATGCTCCACCGGCAGTGCCTTTCGTACCTGCTGTGTGTTCGTATGCCATTACGGCAAGTGTACACACTATCAATATACACAAAAACATAATGCCTACAAATTTGCATTTATTCTTCATATATTAAATATTCGCCTTTCTTTCTATAGCTTTATTTCTATGACTCTATTTCGACTTTATTTCTTTTTATGATTATTAACGCTTTTTTTGCTCTTGGCCTTATCTCTGCGTTCTTTAGTCTTTTTGGCAACCGGCTTTCCGGTCTTCTTCCAGCGCTCCTTTTTGTGTGGCTGGGATGCAGCGGCTCTTTTTGCAGCTGATTTAGCCTCGCGCTTTGCTTCTTCCTCCTGTTTCATGGCAAGAAGCGTCTCCTCGTCAAACACGAGTGAATCTATGAGATTCCAGATTTCGTCCCTGCCTTCCTTTGACATGGACGAAAACGGTATAACTACCGTGCCCGGCTTTACATGAAGCACATCCTTGATAGTCTTTATGTGTGCGGCAATCTGGCTTTTTTTCAATTTATCAGATTTGGTCGCAATGATGATCGGTGCAAAACCCTGGTTTACCATCCAGTCATACATCATGATATCATTGTCCGATGGCTCATGCCTTATATCTATAAGTAAAAACACCGCCTGAAGCTTTTTTGAGGTGTGCAGATAGTTTTCTATCATCTGCCCCCATTTTGCTTTTATCTCGATATTGGCGTTGGCATAGCCATAGCCCGGCAGATCGACCAGATACATGGCGTCATTGACGTTGTAAAAATTGATGGTCTGCGTCTTGCCGGGCTGTGAAGAGATCCTGGCAAGTGACTTTCTGTTCATGAGTGCGTTGATCAGTGACGACTTACCTACATTGGATTTGCCGGCAAATGCCACCTCATTATACTCATTGTCAGGGATTGTGCTTGTAATTCCGCAAACTGTCTCTAAATTAACACTTTTAATTACCATAATCTCTTCCTCATTCTTATTTTACAAATGCAATCTTCTCTACCTGTGAAAATTTCTCCACCGGCACGATTTCCATGCCGTCTGTTATTTCCTTTGAAATCTCCTCCAGGTCCTTTTCATTATCATTTGGAATACACACTGTTTTTATTCCGATTACTTTGGCTGCAAGCAGCTTTTCCTTGAGTCCTCCTATCGGAAGCACCCTGCCGCGCAGTGTTATCTCGCCCGTCATGGCTACATCTGCCCTGACAGGTCTGTCTGTAATGGCTGAAAGCATGGCTGTCGCCATAGTGATACCTGCAGATGGTCCGTCCTTTGGCACTGCGCCCTCCGGGATATGTATATGGATATCATGCTTCGTGTAAAACTCTGCATCAATGCCATATCCTTCGCTTATTGAGCGCACATAGCTAAGTGCCGCCTGTGCCGACTCCTTCATCACATCGCCAAGCTTACCGGTGAGCACAAGCTCTCCCTTTCCCGGCAGCACATTCACCTCAACCTCGAGTGTGACACCGCCTACGCTGGTCCATGCGAGCCCTCTTACGATTCCCACCTCAGCGTGGTCATTTTTCTTCTCCGGACTGTACTTCGGATTGCCCAGATACGTCTTGAGATTGGTCTTTGTAACCTTTACAGCTGCTTCGCTATCCTTAAAGATTTCTCTTGCAGCCTTGCGGCACAGCTTGCCGATGGTTCTCTCAAGACTTCTGACTCCGGCCTCTCTGGTGTACAGCCTGATGATGTCATTTAAGGCACCGTCTGTTATCGTAAGCTGTTCCTTTTTAATTCCGTTTTTGCTCTTTTGCTTCTCAACCAGATGCTCCTTTGCTATGTGAAACTTCTCATTTTCAGTGTAGCTTGACACCTCAATAAGCTCCATCCTGTCAAGAAGCGGCTTTGGAATGCCTGAAACCTCATTTGCCGTTGCAATAAAAAGCACCTCCGACAAATCCACAGGCATCTCGATGTAATGATCCCTGAATTTGCAGTTCTGCTCACTGTCAAGCACCTCAAGAAGAGCGGCTGATGTGTCACCCTTGTAGTCACTTGACACCTTATCTATCTCATCCAACAGCATGAGAGGATTTGAAACGCCTGCCTGTCTTAAACCATTTACTATACGGCCCGGCATAGCGCCGATATATGTCTTTCTGTGTCCACGGATTTCTGCCTCATCGCGCACACCACCAAGAGAAATACGCACATATTTCTTCTCCAGTGCAGACGCAATTGAACGGGCTATGCTTGTCTTTCCTGTTCCCGGAGGACCTACAAGACAAATTATAGGACTCTCTCCCTTGCTTGTCAGATTTCTGACTGCCAGAAACTCAAGTATTCTCTCCTTAACATCCTTTAATCCGTAGTGATCATCATCGAGCACCTGTGCTGCATGGTCAAGATCCTTGTTGTCCACAGACATCTTGTTCCACGGAAGCTCAAGTACAGTCTCTATATAGCCTCTCTCAACTGTGCTCTCTGATGAGCTGCTGCTCATATTTCTAAAGCGCTTTATCTCTTTTTTCGTCTTTTCCTTTACGTAGTCAGGCGCATCTAACTCAGATAGCTTTTTCTCATATTCATCAGCCTCCGAGTCAGCATTCTCGCCCAGCTCCTCACGTATCACACCAAGCTGTTCACGAAGCACATACTCCTTCTGATGCTTGTCCACACGAACCTTTACTTTTTTCTGAAGCTCATTCTTTATGGAAATAACCTCCACCTGGGAGAGAAGTAATGATACTATAACCTGATATCTGTCATTGATATCCTCTGCCTCAAGCACCTGCTGCTTAAGCTCATATGACACCGGCAGATTGTTGGTTACATAATCAATGAGCTTTTCAAGATCCTCATACTGATCTATCTGTCTGATAAGCTCCTTGCTGATTTTGCCGACGACTGCCGCATACCTGTGAAAAGCCTCTCTGACTCCGAGAAGCATGGCTTCCCTGAGATCCTCCGGCAGGCTGTCTGCATTACTATCACAATAACAGATTTCTGCCTCAAGGTACTTCTCATTACCGGTAAAGCCAAGCAATGCTGCCCGGCTTATTCCATCTACAAGTATTCTCACAACATCATTCTGTAATCTGACAACCTGCTTTATATCAGCAACAATACCCATCTGATAGAGGTCTTCCTGAGTCGGGTCCTCACTGTCCACATTCCTTTGTGTGACAAGATAAATCTTTTGATCCTGCTCCATAGCCTCCTCGACAGCACGGAGTGAGCGCTCTCTGCTGACATCGAAATGGGCAATCATCCCAGGCAGAATAGTAAGCCCTCTCAGCGCTACTGCAGGCATGTTAATAATCTGTTCTTCCACTTATATCTCCTGTATTATTGCACAGCCTGGCATAAAAACCGCTGTGCAATTTATATTATCCGATGCTGTATCTTTTGTAAAATACCGCCATGTACTTACGATGCCTCTTTTTCCTCGATATATGCCTCAGGCACGCAATCACCATCGAGCTTTAAGTTGTCCTCAACGATATCCTTGTCGATTACACACTTGCTGATGCTCTTGTCTGATGGTATACGATACATAAGGTCAAGCATAACAGCCTCCATGATGGCACGAAGTCCTCTGGCTCCTGTCTTTCTCTCAAGCGCCTTGTCAGCGATGGCATTTACTGCATCGTCTGTGAACTCAAGCCCTACTCCGTCAAGCTCAAAAAGCTTGGTGTACTGCTTGATAAGCGAGTTTTTAGGCTCCTTAAGTATACGGATAAGTGCATCCCTGTCGAGTGCCTCGAGAGAAACGGTAATAGGTACACGTCCGATAAACTCAGGAATCAATCCAAACTTTACAAAATCCTGTGGAAGTGCATGCTTAAACGCCTCTCCTACATTGAGCTCTGTCTTTGACTTTACATCTGAATTGAAGCCTATAGATGATGTATCCATACGGCTGTCGATAATTTTTTCCAGACCATCAAATGCTCCACCGCAGATAAAAAGTATATTAGTAGTATCAATAGGAATAAGCTCCTGCTGCGGATGCTTTCTTCCGCCCTGTGGCGGTACAGATGCCTCTGTGCCCTCAAGAATCTTTAAAAGAGCCTGCTGTACACCCTCGCCTGACACATCTCTGGTGATTGAGACATTCTCTGATTTCTTTGTAATTTTATCTATCTCATCTATATAAATGATACCATGCTCTGCACGCTCGATATCATAATCTGCCGCCTGAATAAGCTTTAATAGGATATTCTCCACGTCCTCACCTACGTATCCTGCCTCTGTAAGTGTTGTAGCATCAGCGATAGCAAATGGAACATTTATCACTCTGGCAAGTGTCTGCGCAAGAAGTGTCTTTCCTGAGCCTGTAGGTCCAAGCATGAGAATATTACTCTTCTGAAGCTCTACATCTGATGTATCACCTGCCAGTACTCTCTTATAGTGATTGTAAACAGCAACCGAAAGCACCTTCTTTGCCTGGTCCTGTCCTATTACATAATCGTCCAAAAACGCCTTAAGCTCCTCCGGAGTAACAAGATTTATATCATCCTTAGCGCTGCTTTTGTCCTCATGGCCCTCTACGCCTTCTTCCTCAAGAATCTCGGCACATATATCTATACACTCATCGCAGATAAAAGCTCCATTAGGTCCGGAAATCAAACGATTTACCTGGTCCTGTGTCTTACCGCAAAATGAGCAGCGAATCTTTCCGTCGTTTTTTCCTGCCATTATTAACTCCTTTTATTGCATGAGGGCATCCCATATGGGGTACCCTCTTAAATTCATCTAACTTCTGATTATCTGTTTGTTATTACACTGTCTATGAGACCATACTCTGCGGCTTCCTGTGCTGACATATAGTTGTCTCGCTCTGTATCAGCTGCAATTGTCTCGTATGGCTTGCCTGTATTGGCTGCTAAAATTTCGTTTAATCTCTTCTTTGTCTTTAAAATATTTTCTGCAGCAATCTGAATCTCAGTAGCCTGACCCTTTGCACCGCCAGATGGCTGATGAATCATAATCTCTGCATTTGGAAGAGCATATCTCTTGCCCTTTGCACCGCCTGCAAGAAGGAAAGCTCCCATGCTTGCTGCAAGACCGATACAGATTGTTGAAACATCACACTTGATGTACTGCATAGTATCGTAAATAGCAAGTCCTGCTGTAACCATTCCACCCGGTGAATTGATGTAAAGGTGGATATCCTTATTCGGATCCTCGGACTCAAGGAATAAAAGCTGGGCAACAACAAGGCTGGCTGTTGTCTCATTTACTTCCTCTCCAAGGAAAATGATACGATCTTTTAATAATCTGGAGTAAATGTCGTAGTTGCGCTCTCCTCTGCTGGTCTGTTCAATGACATATGGTACTAAACTCATATAAAATACCTCCTTTATAAAAGCTCAAAAGACCGGCTCAGAAAATAGGCTTCTGAGCCAGTCCATCAAATCTTGATTCAAAAATCTTATTCTTCTGTAGACTCTTCTGCATCAGCCTTTTTCTTTGCCTTTGCACGCTCTTTAACGTTGTCCATGATAAGATCTACGGCCTTTGTGATAGCAAGGTCTTTCTTCATAGACTCCTTCTCAGCATCTCCCATGTACTCTTTAAGCTTATCAGCCTCCATACCGTATGCCTTAGCCATCTTCTCTACCTCAGCATCGATATCTGCATCAGTAACCTCGATGTTTTCCTCCTTGGCAATCTGCTCAAGTACAAGGCTGCTCTGGATACGTGTTGTAGCCTCAGGACGAACCTGATCCTTAAGCTGGTCAATTGTCATGCCTGAGAACTGTAAGTACTGCTCCATTGTAAGACCGCTCTGTGCGATTCTCTGAGCAAACTCCTCAACCATTGTCTCACACTGAGTCTCAATCATTGCCTCCGGAAGATCCATCTTTGACTTATCGATAATCTTCTGGATAGCCTCATCCTCTTTAGTCTTCTTAGCTTCTGTCTCTTTCTTCTCTGTGAGGTTCTTTTTGATTTCCTCTTTGTACTCAGCTAATGTATCAACGCCTGCTGCATCCTGTGCAAACTCATCATCAAGCTCAGGAAGCTCCTTAGCCTTGATCTCGTTGATCTTAACCTTGAATGTAGCCGGCTTTCCTGCAAGGTCTGCTGCCTGATACTTCTCATGGAATGTTACATTGACCTCAACCTCATCGCCTGTGTTCTTTCCTACTAACTGATCCTCGAATGTATCGATGAATGTGTGTGAACCGATCTCTAATGGATGATTCTCACCCTTTCCACCCTCGAAAGCTACTCCGTCAACAAATCCCTCAAAGTCGATAACTGCTGTATCTCCCTCTGCTACAGGACGATCTGTAACTGTAACTGTTCTTGCATTTTTGTTTCTCTGGTTCTCAAGCTCAGCGTCAACCTCTTCATCAGAAACTGATGTGTCGATCTTTGTAACTGTAACGCCCATGTACTTACCAAGAGTAACCTCAGGTCTTACAGCAACCTCTGCTGTGTAGATGAAAGGCTGTCCCTTCTCAATCTGAGTAACCTCAACTGTTGGGCGTGAAACAATGTCAACACCGCTCTCGTCAACCGCACCTGCGTATGTCTGCTGCATAAGAATGTTTGCTGCATCCTCGTAGAACACACCTGCTCCATACATTTTCTCAATCATAGCTCTTGGCACTTTTCCTTTACGGAATCCAGGTACACTAATCTGTTTCTTCTGCTTCTGATATGCAGAATCCAATGCTTTCTCTAATTCCTCAGCTGCTACCTCAATAGTAAGCTTCGCCATATTATGCTCTAAATTCTCAACCTGTACACTCATGTCAATCGTTATCCTCCTTAAAAATATATATGAATGGTATGTACATCAAATGTAATGTGGGCATGCTTTATAAACTGCTAAACCCAGTCATTGGATGATTATAACACAACAAATCCACTATTTCCAGTGTTTTTTACATTAAATTTGCTTTTGTGTATAATTCCATAAATTGTCAGCAATACCAAAACATATTTTTGTCATTTTACGGCATAATATTTCCATACACATACAGCTTGTGTATAACGTTTTAAAAGGAGGTATTGCATTATGGCAGCATCAAGTAGTAAAAAGGCTTCTGTACCGGAGGCAAAAGAGGCTATGAGCCGTTTCAAGGAAGAGGTTGCTTCAGAGCTTGGAGTTCCTTTAAAGGAGGGCTACAACGGTGACCTTACTTCTAAGCAGGCCGGTTCAATCGGTGGCGAGATGGTCAAGCAGATGATCATGAAGCAGGAGCAGCAGATGAAATAAGCTCTGCAATAGCAGGCTTCAAATGTACGCTTCAAATGCAAGCATAAAAAGAGGCCGCGCACCATGGGGTTGGTGTGTGACCTCTTTTGTTATAATACCAAGCGCACCTGTCTAGTATACCAGTCCCTGTCGAATATGCTCTACTGTGGCATCGTCTGTGAAGTATCTGACAAGCTCGAGTGCAAACGCAATAGCTGTTCCCATTCCACGACTTGTAATCACATTGCCATCCACAACTACAGGCTGCTCAAGCCACTGTGCACCGAGCAGCTTTTCCTCAAACCCCGGATGACAGGTAGCTTTTTTGCCCTCAAGTATATGATTCTCACCGAGCACGCTAGGCGCTGCACATATCGCTGCAACAAGCTTTCCCTCAGCGGCAAATCTCTTAATTGTCTTTACTACGGTCTCATCCGCGCCAAGGTTTAATGTACCCGGCATGCCTCCCGGCAGTACGATTGCATCGTAGCTGTCAAAATCAGCCTGTGCCTTTGTGGTATCTGTCTTAAATGTCACCTGATGAGAGCTTGTCACCTCGGCTTTTTCCGTGATTGATATGGTTTCAATCTCAAGCTTTGCTCTTCTAACTATATCGACTACTGTAAGTCCTTCAATCTCCTCACAGCCATCTGCCATAAAAATTCCTACTTTAATCATATTTTTCTCCTTTATTTTTCTTTGATAATACTATGATACCTTTTGACCCTTTAATCATACTATAAAAAGCTGCGGTTCGTCCTTGAATTTTTAAATACCGGTCATTATAATCATATATAAATGATATGAGGGTAAAACAAAAGTATAAACCGTAACTATAAATCTACCAGTAACCTGAAAGGATATACCATGGAAATCGAAAGAAAATACTTACTTAAACAGCTTCCTTCCAATTTAGACAGCTACGCGAGCAAAAAAATCGCCCAGGGCTATCTGTGCACCTCGCCTGTTGTCAGAGTCAGACGCTCAAATGACAGCTATTATATGACCTACAAGGGAGCCGGTCTTATGGTGCGCGAGGAGTACAATCTTCCTCTCACAAAAGAAGCCTACGACCATCTTGTCCAAAAGATTGACGGTCGTCTCATCGAAAAGACACGCTATCTCATACCTCTTGACGGTGGTCTGACCGCAGAGCTTGATGTATTTGAGGGTGATCTGGCTCCTCTTACACTCGTGGAGGTTGAATTCGACTCTGTCGACGCAGCAAATGAATTCACAGCGCCTGACTGGTTTGGCGAGGATGTCACTGAATCCGGCAAATATCACAACAGCTATCTGAGCCGATTGGAAAATTCATAGTACTGCCTGGTCTTTATCGTATTCTTTAAATCATCATACCGCTTTTGCAATGGGCCCTCAGGAACTACAACATCCATAACCACCGCTATGTCATCTATAAGGCGGTCGGTTATGATATCCCTCATTGAAATAAGTATATTGTACTTCTCTTCAAAGGTATCCGCATCAAGGAACTCCAGCAAACGCGGATCCGGTGCCTGGCCTTCATCTGCATCCGGCGCCGGCATATCCTCCGGCTTATCCTTAAGCACGATCTTCTCAAATCTGTATTTCTGCTTCACATCAGGATATTTCTCATGGTCCACCTCGCTTACAAACATGTCGAGTGGTCTGGCGTATATCCCAAAATCATCATATAAAGCCTGATAAATCACAAGCTTTTCCCCTGTCTCTGAATGTGTCGCCACTGTAACTATCTGATACAGCTTATTCTTAAAGTGCCTGTAAAGCTCTCCGGGCTTTGGTGTTCTGTCCATCATTTCTGCCTCTTTTCATATTATTTAAAAGTTGTTAATCATGTCTAAGCCTTCCCCAAGGAAATCTCTCTCAAACTCCAGATTGCCACTGTATCCCATGGCAATCAGATCCTCAACACTGCCAAACATGCTCTGTGTCTCAGCCTCTATAATCTTTGCACCATCAGCTGCTTTATTATGCAGTGTCTGGCAATTTCTTGAGTGCTCCTGCGCCAGCCTCTGCTGTGCCTCGCTATGTCCGTGCATAGTCTCAATCTCTTTTTGTGTCGTATCATCCGCAAAGCGTGCATTATTTTTCACGGCCCTCTGCACTATATCCGGATTGCTCTGCTGTGGTCTCTGCTGTGGCTGTACTCTCTGCTGCATCTGTGGTCTCTGAGGCTGCTGTGCTCTCTGCTGCATCTGTGGCTGTGGTTTCTGCTGATATGTCTGGTTCAATGCATTCATACCCGACTGAACTGTATTCTGCACGCTGTTCCATATCTGCTGCATCTGCTTCTGCTGCGGTCTCGGTTTGTTTGGCTGCGTATTTTTGCTGCCTGCGTTCTTTGATTTTTTATTAATATAAAAAATTGCTCCTAAGATAATTGCCCAAATTATAATATCCATATTCTGCTCCTTTTCAATCTACATTTTCTATGTCAATCCCTGAATATCCTGCACATATCGCGCAGTATGTACTCTGCTGTCTGTTCCGGCTCCCATTGCTTTGTAACACCCACAAGCAGCGGATTAAGCTCCGACAGTATCCTTGCCGTGCGCCGGTCTGTCGTGCCCTCATACTTATCGTTTATGGCCTCAGCCTGCTTCACACATGCCTCAAGCTGCTTTAATATATCCTTCCAGAACTCCTCGTAATATATCTCATGCACTCTCTTAGTCTTTTGTGTGAAATTTAGCTCTGCAAGCTCTTTGTTGCTGTGCCCCAGATAGAAATATGACAGAGCAAACAAATCAGGCTTTTTCCTTTCAAGCCCCTCATTTGTCAGGTGTATCAGATTCTCTATCTCACTCTGTAAAATGATACCGTTGTCAAATGATGACAGATATCTCTCCCCCTGCTTTACAACAGAGTCCAGAGTCGTGTGAAAATCCGTGTCCACCTTGCTGATTAAAAATTCATCGTCAAAAATGCCGCTTTTCGCTTTGCAAGCCTTTATCAGCTCTCCAAAGTGCTTCCGGTCGGTTCCTGTGAGCTCACAATACCCAATAACTTGCTGCTCAAGCTCCTTTAAATCTGAAAGCAGGCTGCTTAAACCTGTCTTCACGCCATAATAGCGCTTTGCAACACCGGAGGAATTCTTTTTTGTTTTGACATACAGCTTAAGCCAGCTGTTGACCACTGTCATGTCGGCACCTGCCGTATCCATCGCTGTCTTAAATTTCTTTTCCGTATCACTTAGTCCTAAAATCATCACACACCCTCAAACATCATTCTAAAACTATATAATAACAATTCTACACCATTATCATATTTTTTTAAAGAGCCTTTTTTCTCTCTGAAAAGCCCACTTTAAACGCAAAAAAGGAAGCCATACAATAACTGTATGACTTCCTGTATACACTGCATGTTATTCGCATCGTCGTGCGAATGGCACGAATGGCTTTGTTATGATAGCAAAATCAGATTAACGACCGAACTGCATATCGTTGTTACCTGATTTTGTTGTGAACATCTCAAGCATGTTGATTGGATCGTTGTAATCCATAAGCCATCCCTCACGGGCGAAATCAAACTGTCCGTCCTTACGGCTGTTAAGGAATACGTTCCACTCCTGCTGCTCAACCTTTAAGTTGATACCTACCTTTGAAAGATCAGCCTGAATAGCCTCACCAATCTTTACATTTGACTCTGAGTTGTTTACAAGGTATGTGAACTCGACAGTCTGGTTTACCTGACCTGTGCTCTCATCTAATAATCCGATAGAAGCAAGAAGCTCTTTAGCCTCCTCAAAGTTCTTATCGTAATCTGTGCCGTAGTAATCTTTGTTCTTGAACTCGCCACCGTTACCATCTGTAACACCCTCTGGGATAAATGTTGTGGCAATCTTCTGTCCGCCCTGGGCGATTGTATCGATAATGTACTGACGATCGATAAGAAGACAGATTGCTTTTCTGAATACCTTAGCCTGGTCAGCATCTAATCCAAGTTCTGAGTAGAGCTTAGAGTTAATGTTGAAGCCTACGTAGTATGTTCCAAGGTTGTCAACTGTGTAGAACTCGCTTGTCTTCTTAGCTGCCTCAATCTCGGCTGTAGGAACTGTATCGATGAAATCAAGGTCACCGTTCTGGTAAGCTGTGTAAGCTGAAACATCATCAGATGTAAGCATTACGTTCATCTCATCAACTGTTACATTGTCAGCATCCCAGTAGTTAGGATTCTTAACATATGTCATGCTTGAATCATGTTTCCACTCCTTGAGTGTGAATGCACCGTTTGTAACGAACTTGTCGCTTGCATCGTTTGCCCAGTCATCATTTCCCTCTACTGACTTCTGGTTTACAGGGAAGAAGAATGGGAATGCACATAAGTCAAGGAAGTATGGTGTAACTGCCTTAAGCTTGACTGTAAGAGTCTTTCCATCATCAGAAGCAACTACATCATCAGCAGCAAGCCCCTTTGTATCATCATATCCTGCGAATACTGCGCAAAGGTAGCTGTAATCTGCAGCTGTCTTAGGATCTGCAGCTCTCCTCCAAGACCACTCGAAATCCTTTGCAGTAAGCTCATCACCATTTGACCACTTAAGACCGTCACGCATTGTGAATGTGTATGTGAGGCCATCCTCAGAAACCTCATAGCTCTCTGCACATGCAGGCTCAAGCTTGCCCTCAGCGTTGTAACGCATAAGACCCTCAAAGCTGTTTACTGCAAGACATCCGCCGTCAACAGTACTGTTTAATGCAGGATCGATATGATCAGGCTCTGATGCCATGAAGATGTTTAACTTTCCAGCATTCTTTGTGTTCTTTGCATTGTAGAAGTATTTCATACCCTCTACTGTTGAGTATACGCCTGTGACATAATCCTTGAGCATATACTGGTCATTGTAGTAGTAAAGTGGAATAACACACCATGTATCCATAAGCATATCCTCTGCCTGGTGCATCATCTCTGCACGCTTTGCAAGATCTGCTTCTGTACGGATAGAATCTACTAACTCATCATAGCCTGTCCAGTCTACGCCTGCTGATACAGCAGTATGAGAAGTGCCGTTAGCAGATGTGTCGTTAGTAGATATTTTGCCCTCGCTCTTGCTTCCACAAGCAGTCATGCCAAGTGCCATAGCTGCAACAAGAGTAAGTGCTACTAATCTCTTTTTCATCTTTCTTCCTCCTAATTAATTAATATGAAAAATAAATTTATGTTAGAACCGGCACATGTGGCTTAAGCTATATGCCGGTAAAAACCTTATATTAGCGGTTGAAGCATGCAACCATATGTCCGTTTCCTCTGTCTGTAAGCTCCGGACGTGCTGCTGCACACTGTTCTGTCGCATATTTACAACGCGAACGGAATGGACAGCCGCTAGGCATGCGAAGAGGCGAAGGAACATCTCCCTCAAGCACGATTCGCTTGCTGTGTCTGGCAGTCTCAGGATCCGGGATCGGAACCGCTGAAAGCAACGACTGTGTGTACGGATGGATTGGATTGTCCATCAGCTCATCCGCATCTGCAAGCTCCATCATATGACCTAAGTACATAACAGCTATTCTATCAGAGATATGCTGCACTACAAGCAGATCGTGCGCTATAAACAGGTATGATAACCCTCTCTCCTTCTGCAGATCCTCAAACATGTTGACTACCTGGGCCTGAATTGAAACATCAAGTGCCGATACCGGCTCATCACATACGATAAACTTCGGATCTACTGCAAGCGCTCTTGCTATTCCGATACGCTGTCTCTGTCCACCCGAAAACTCATGTGCATAGCGTGTGGCATGGTCTGCGTTTAATCCAACTGTCTCCATGAGATCCATAATCATCTCATGGCGCTCTTTCTTGCTACTGTAAAGCTTGTGCACATCGAGAGGCTCTCCAATGATATCCTCAACCGTCATACGAGGGTTGAGTGATGAATACGGATCCTGGAATACCATCTGCATCTGCTTACGGTAAGGATGCATATCCACATCTATCTTCTTCTCACTGTCAAACAATACATTGCCGTCAAACTCAATGCGTCCCGCTGTCGGCTGGTACAGACGTAAAAGAGTACGTCCTACGGTTGTCTTTCCACAGCCCGACTCGCCAACAAGTCCAAGCGTCTCACCCGGCTTTATGGCAAATGACACATCATCGACTGCCTTTAACTCCATCTTTTTAAATCCGTCATGAACAGGGAAATACTGCTTCAAATGGTCTACCTTGAGCAGGTACTCGTTGTTATTTGTCTCATTACTCATTTGATTTTCCCTCCTCCATCATATTCTTTATATTCATCCAGCATGATGCGAGATGATCTTCTCCAACCCAGATTTCCTCCGGCTTTTCGGTGAGACATATCTTCATAGCGGCATCACAGCGAGGGCAGAATGCACAGCCCTTTGGCATGTTGAGCATATTGATTGGTGTGCCTCCGATAGGAACAAGCCTGGTTTTTGAATTGGTCTTTGTAGGGATTGAACGAAGCAGTCCCTTTGTGTACTCATGCGCCGGGCTGTAGAATATGGCATCTGCTGTTCCTCTCTCACACACACGGCCACCGTACATAACTATGATCTCATCACACATTGAAGCAATGACACCCAGATCATGTGTAACCATGATGATTGCCATACCAAGCTTTTCCTGCAGTGACTGCATAAGCTCAAGAATCTGTGCCTGGATAGTCACATCAAGAGCTGTTGTCGGCTCATCTGCGATAAGGATATCCGGCTCACAGGCTAATGCCATAGCTATCATGACACGCTGTCTCATACCACCAGAAAGCTCATGAGGGTACTGATTTACACGCTTCTCAGGCTCATTTACTCCTACAAGTGTGAGCATCTCTATAGCACGCTCCTTTGCTTCCTTCTTTGTACGGTCTGTGTGAAGAAGCACTGCCTCCTCAAGCTGGTAGCCTACCGTAAATACCGGATTAAGCGATGTCATAGGATCCTGGAAAATGATTGAACAGCATTTTCCTCTGAAATCTGCCATTTTCTTTTTGTTCCATTTGGTGATATCCTCACCCTTATATTTTACTGAGCCGCCTGTGATGGCACCATTCTCAGCAAGAATCTGCATGATTGAATATGCTGTAACTGACTTTCCTGAGCCTGACTCTCCTACGATTCCAAGAGTCTTTCCCGGCTCAAGCTTAAAGCTGACACCGTTTACAGCTGATACGTCTCCGTTATCGGTCTTGAAGGTAGTGTGCAGATCAGATACTTCAAGAACAAACTTATTATCTTCCATCTTACTCACTCCTTACTATTTCGATAATTTAGGGTCAAATGCATCTCTTAAGCCGTCACCGATAAGATTCAATGTAAGAACAATGATACAAATCGTAAGCGCCGGAAAAATAAGACGCAATGGGTAGCTCTGGAGTCCACCACGCGCTGTATTTGCCAACGAACCAAGTGAAGGCATAGGAGCCGAAACACCAAGTCCGATAAATGACAGATAACTCTCAGTAAAGATGGCTGATGGTATCTGAAGCGCTGTAGTAATGATGATTACTGACAGACAGTTCGGTAAAATGTGTTTTCTGATAGTGCGGGCTGATGATGTTCCGATACACTTTGCTGCGAGAATGTACTCATTCTGCTTAATGGTAAGAATCTGACCTCTTATAAGTCTTGCCATTCCTACCCAGTAAAGCAATCCAAACACTATGAAAAGTGCAATCATGTTAACACCGAGCTTTGAAAGCACTGTACCCTTTATTACAGGTGTTAGCACCTCATTTAATACAACTGCGAGTAAAATGATGAGCAGCATATCCGGCAATGAATAAATGATATCTACTATTCTCATCATAACCATATCTACCTTGCCACCGCAGAAGCCTGATACGGAACCGTAAATGATACCGATTATAAGCACAAGCAGTGATGCAAACACACCGACTCCCAGCGATACACGAGCTCCGTAAACAACACGGATAAAATAGTCTCTTCCGAGCTCATCTGTGCCAAAAATGTGCGGGAACAGCTTCTCACCTGCATCAATCTGTGCCTGCTCAGCATCGCTGTACTGGAAAGGTCCTAAGTTCTGTGCACCCTTAACGATATCTGCATAGCCGTAAGGCACAATCTTTGGTGCCAGAAGAATAACCAAAATAAGTAAAACCAAAACTATAATAGAACCCATAGCCAGTGGATTTTTGCGGAGTCTTTTAAGACCATCCTTCAAGAAGGTAGTTGACTCACCCATAACCTCCTGCTGGCGTTTCTCTTCATCTGATGCCTTGGCAAAATCCTTCATATCGAACTTGCTAAGGTCAATCTGTGTGGAGAAAGGAGCTCTCTTCATATTATCTTTCATCTTTATCTCTCCTTAATCAAGCTTAATACGTGGATCAATCACTTTGTATACAATATCTGTAATGAGGTTCGCGCCTACCATGATGACAGCAAGGAAAAGTGTTGTGGCCATAATCATTGTGTAATCACGGTTTGTGATACAGCTTACGAACTTGGAACCGAGTCCTCCGATATTGAAAATACTCTCAATAACCATTGAACCTGTGAGGATACCACCAATCATAGGTCCCACATATGTGATGACCGGAATGAGCGCATTACGAAGCGCATGTACAAATATAATCTTGTACTGATGTACACCCTTGGCCTTTGCCGTACGGATGTAATCCTGTCCGAGTGCATCAAGCATTGAAGTCTTTGTAAGTCTTGTAATATATGCCATCGGTGAAAGTGACAGTGACAGCACCGGAAGTAATACCATGTTGCTTCCTGAGCTGAAGGCCTGCACCACACCAAGCTTTATACAGAAGAAATAAAGTAATAACGTAGCGATGACAAATGACGGCATCGACGTAATCAGTGTGACGAAGAATACTATAACTCGATCCGGCCACCTGTTTCGCATCAGCGCTGCTATCGAACCGAGCACCACTCCGAATACTATCGCAGTGAGCGCCGCTAAAAGTCCAAGCTTCGCTGAAATCGGGAAGCTCTCCCCAATGATATCTGAGATTGGACGGTCTGTCTTAAGACTAACACCGAAATCTCCGTGCAACACGCCTGCCATGTAGTTCTTGTACTGGACTATAAGTGGCTGATCCAGTCCGTAGCGTGCCTCAAGCTCTTTCATTACCGCCGGGCTCTTTGCCTTCTCCGAATTGAATGGACCACCCGGAATTGCATTCATGGCAAAGAATGTAATAAGACTGATAATGAAGATTGTAAAAATCGCGAGAATAACTCTCTTTACAATGTACTTACCCATATTTTTCTCTCCCTCTTGGATTTGTATCGATAATGCATTATTTTTATTTTTTAAAGCATTATCACTGCACCACGTCAAAGTATTTTGTCTAATACGCAAAAAAGTGCGAATGACCTCATTGTCATTACACACTCCCTAATCTTGCTGTCTGATACAACTGTCGTTCTGACGCGAACAATTCTTTTTTATTATACACAGAAATCATACTTTGTCAATTGGATATATTTTCCTATATAATTTTGATTTCTGCATAAATATTAATCTTTTTCTTATAATACTCATTAATAAGGGCAGTTTATGCAGCTTATAAGCGTTATTTATACATTTTTATTCATTTTTATTCATTTTTATTCCTGCATTAAAATATTAATTTTCAGCGCATGATTGCTTTGAATTGTTAAGTACCGGCGTTATTCTGGCATTAAACGGATATTTGGTGTATAATTACATATCATTATATATCAAGGAGCCACCTATGCTTACATACGACGATGCACTCAATCTCAACTACTATAAAAAAACAACCTTTACCGGCTGGATGAACGGCATGCGCTTTCTCATAAAGCGTGAGGAGCCTGTAATCAAGGAAGCCACCGAGGATACACCCGAGGAAAAGGGTGAGCCAATATTTCATGCCTGGATATGGCCTGGGCCGTATATTTTTGACCTGACCGACGACAGCAAAAAGACTGACAATACCTTTCCATTTACAGATGACGGTAAAAAACAGTGTGTAGACTGGATTAATGAGGTCATCAGTGCACACTCAAACGAATATCCAAAAAATAAAACAGATGGAGAAAACCCACTTTCGTAATGTGATAAATAATGTTGACACACCTGAAACAAAATGATATACTGTCAAAGTGTTTGCGGGCATGGCGGAATTCTTGACAATTGAACTGCTAACGTTCAATTGTAGGCAGATGCGCTACTGTACGCGGCATATATATGCGGGCATGGCGGAATTGGCAGACGCGCTAGATTTAGGTTCTAGTGGGAGACCGTGCAGGTTCAAGTCCTGTTGCCCG
>ERZ772889.1579-NODE-1579-length-20299-cov-3.447639_pt1 | contig 20299 bp, 22 predicted proteins | sample MGYA00512127_ERZ772889 | MGnify/ENA primary metagenome ERZ772889 (study PRJEB29015, sample SAMEA2737689) | human gut metagenome | biome: human gut; feature: human-associated habitat; material: faeces | place: China | collected 2012 ...
CTTTTATTAAATATATTATAAAAGAATTATATGCTTTTTTATTCTTCTTGTAAAGCAATGTTTTATAATAAATCTCCGACAGAATTTATCTTATAAACAGCCAAAAGCTCCCGAAGGAGTTTTCCACGCTTTAGATCTACACCAATTCTTTTAGCACAAGTTCTTCTGCCATATTACGAATACCATTTACCAATCTGACCCATTCCATCTGATCACGAGCTTTCAACTCAGCACTGGTTGCATCCAACTCATCTAAGTCTAAGTCGCTCTCTATCGTGTCATCTGGTTTTTGCGCGAGCAACGAGGCAAGCCGAGATGCTTGCATCTCGATTTACCGACTACCGCGTTCATCGAGACGAGTACTCTTGTCTCGATGTTGGGACAAAAGAACAATCGTTTCAACATGAACGCCCTGGCAGAACTGATCCACTGCACAGGCGTGGGTCATCTCATATCCTGCCTCATAAAATGCCGGGAGGTCTCTCACAAGACTTGTAACCTTGCAGGAAATGTATACGATCTGGTCTACACCGTAAGCCAGGATCTTTGGAAGGGCTTTGGGGTGAACGCCATCTCTGGGAGGATCAAGGATGATCATATCCGGTTTCTCCGGCACATCATCCAGAACCTTCAGCACATCCCCGGCAATAAAACGGCAGTTATCAATGCCGTTAAGTGCAGCGTTTTCTCTGGCGGCTTTTACTGCGTCTTCCACGATCTCCACACCGATCACCTCGCTGGCAACAGACGCTGCAAGCTGTGCAATAGTTCCTGTTCCGCTGTAAAGATCAAACACTACCTTATCTCTGGTATCTCCTACATATTCCCGCACCTTGGAATACAGGATCTCTGCAGCCAGGGAATTTGGCTGGAAAAAGGAAAAGGTGCTGATCTTAAATTTCAGTCCAAGAAGTTCTTCATAGAAATAATCCTTTCCATAAAGGATCTTCGTCTCGTCGCTCTGTACCACATCAGATAAAGAATCATTTAAAATGTGCATGATCCCTACGATCTTCCCTTCCAGCGGAAGTGCAAGAAGCTGATCTTTCAGAGGCTCCAGATCATATTCTTCCTGGGTGGTGGTTACCACATGGACCAGGATCTCACCACTTGTGACGCCTCTTCGAAGAAGAAGATGTCGAAGATACCCCACATGCTGCAGCTTTTTATAGAAGCTGGCATTACGCTCCAGGAAAAACTCCCGCACACAGACCAAGATCTTCGTCATATCCGAATGGACCAGTTTACAATCATCCGTATTCAGGATATCGTAAGTGCTTCCCTTCTTGTGAAGTCCAAGGGACAGCGGCCCATCCTTATACTCATCCCCAAAGGAAAACTCCATCTTATTGCGGTACCCGAACTCAATAGGACTGCCGTAGATCCCATCCCAGTGATATAAACGATCTGCAGCCTCAGCTTCTTCTGTCCCATCACCGTTCTTCCCGATCTTAGCCAGGCTCTCTCTTACTGCCCCATCCAGAAGTTCCCTCACCTGATGTTCCTTCATATCCTTCTGTGCCTCATAGCTCATGGTCTGGTACATGCAGCCGCCGCATGCCGGAAACTCCTGACAGGCAGGTTCTCTTGTCTCCAGCGGAGATTTCTCCAGGACCTCCAGAAGACGTCCTTCCGCCCGGCCGGAACGTTTCTTATTGATCATAAACCGGACTTTCTGTCCCGGGATTCCGTTTTTTACAATTACTTTCTGGTCATCAACCCAAACAAAACCTTTGTTTGGAAATTCCACTTTTTCTATAATACCTTCGTAAATTTCACCTTTTTTCATAAATCCTCTTTCTGTTTTATAACCAGCAGACAATAGTTCGAACATTCAGGATCCTCTTTACTGTCTGCTCATGAACGCCAGCGTTTCACGGTCCGTCTTCAAAAATCAAGCCCCGGTATCGCGCCGGGGCTTCAATTATCCGCTTCTCATATCATACATAACAGACAGCCATTCTGATCTGTTCAAAACAGCCTCTGCAGTGAAAGTTCTTACTCTTCCTCATCCTCGAAATAATCATCGAAGTCATAATCAAAATCTTCTTCAAAATCTTCCAGGTAATCCGGAGCGAAGAAACGATATACTGCAAATGCGATTCCTGCAACTGCTGCAACTGCGCCGATGATCGCCAGTACCCAAAGGACTGTGTTCTTATCTTTCTCTTCTTCTTTTTTCTTCAGTGTTGCAAGCAGTTCTTCAAGCTTTGTTGTATTTAAATTCATAACACTGCACCATCCTTTCTTTCTGTTCGGCTGTACTGTCTGTCAGTAAATCTGCAGCGCAGCGTTTTTTGAGGTCGCTGCACCCGAGCCTTTTTTTAATGTTCTTATTATACCACCATATGTCTGGTTTTACCAGAACTTACACAAATTTTCGCAGAAACATTCTGTAAAAAAATCGCCGTATTTCCGGCATTTCCGGAAAGATACGGCGGTTTTCTCTTATTCTTTATGGGTTCCTCGGATCACTTTGATCCCGCGTTCTTCTATCAGACCGCAGATCTGTGTTATCCGCGGACATTCCTTTTTTTCCTCATTCAGACGGCATACCCCGACATGGATGACGCTGATCTTTTCACTGACCAGCCGGTCTGCCTTTTCCAAAATCCCCTCATCTTCAGCAGGTTCTTTTGCATTGGTTTCTTTGCATCCGTTGCATGTCATCACAGCTGCCAGAATCGTATCTTCCGAATAGCCGGAAAAAAAATCTCTTCTTTCCCGAAATGCAGACAGACATCCTGCCCTGGTACACACATCATTGGAATTAAGGCATGTCAAAATCCCGATCTTTTTCATCTTTTTCCCTCTATGCATCCCGCCTCACAGCCAGAATCATAAAAACAAAATATGCATCTTTCCGCGGCTGTCGTAAACGATCTCCGCTTCTACTTTATAGATCCTGCGGATCAGCTCCGGGGTCAGGACTTCTTCCGGCGTTCCGTAACCTTCCAGAACTCCGTCCTTCAGTACATAGATCTTATCACAGTATGCTGCTGCAATATTCAGATCGTGAATAGCGGAGATCACGGTTACATTAAGTTTTTTCACCAGCTCCATCAGCATGATCTGGTGGGTAATGTCCAGATGATTGGTAGGCTCATCCAGAATCAGTGCAGAGGTCTGCTGGGCAAGTGCTCTTGCCAGGATCACCCTCTGCTGCTCTCCTCCGGAAAGAGTGGAAAAGGTACGGTCTGCAAACGCCTCCATCTGTACGGTTTTCAGCGCTTCATCCACGATCTGGTAATCTTTTGCATTGTCCCGTTCCAGAGTCTTTTTATGAGGCGCACGCCCCATAAGAACCACCTCGCGGACCGTAAAATCAAAATTATAATAATTGTGCTGTGCCACCACGGCCATTTTTTTCGCAGAGCTTCGAACACTCATGGAATGAAGCTCCTCGCCGTCCAGATACACGGCTCCTGCGTCTGGTTTCAGAATACGGTAAATGCATTTCAGCAAAGTGGATTTTCCGCTTCCGTTTGGTCCGATGATTCCTACCAGTTCCTTATCCTTGGATTCCATGGAGATTCCCTTCAGGATCTGTCTGGCGTGAAAGCCAACCTGAATATTTTCTGTGGTGATCTTCATTACCGGGCACCTCCGAATCCATAGGATTTCCGCACAAGCAGATAAATAAAGCAGGGAGCACCGATAATGGATACCAGCACACCGATGGGCATCTCGGAATTTTTAAGGATCACACGACATGCCACATCGCACCAGATCAGAAACGATGCACCAAGAAGCGCACTTAAGGGGAGCAGTTTTCTGTGATCTGTTCCAAAAAGGATCCGGACCACATGAGGGATCACCAGTCCCACAAATCCGATCACACCGGCACAGTACACGGCAAATCCGATCATAACAGAAGCAACGATCAGATAAAAAGTCCGCAGTCTGTGCAGATCTGTTCCAAGGGTAATGGATACGTCATCTCCCAGAAGCATCAGATTCAGGTTCCGGTACTGCGTCCAGAAAACAGCCACGCACACCAGCGTGACCGGAAGCATTACACCCACTCTGGTCCAGCTTGCTCCGGCAAGACTTCCCATGCTCCACTTCATAACTTCTGTTGCCGCATTTTTGTCATTGGTAATATAAATGACAAAATTGGAAAAAGCAGAACAGACTGCGCTGACCGCCATTCCCGCAAGGATCAGTTTTGCGGAAGTTGCCTTTCCACCCATGTTTGCAATGGCGATCACCGCAAAAGAAGTGATCATCGCGCCAATGAAAGCTGTGATTCCCACAGAGTTTCCGCCAAGAAAGCTTCCGATTCCAAGCATGATGGCCAGTGTGGCACCCAGAGATGCACCAGATGAGATACCCAGCACATACGGGTCTGCCAGCGGGTTCTGCACGATAGCCTGCATCACCACGCCGCACACGGAAAGAGCCATTCCAACTGCCAGAGCCAGAAGGACTCTAGGCAGCCGGATCAGCCACACAACATCATGAACTGCGCCTTCCGCATAGGCGGACAGACTTTTTATATGAAACAATTTATAAGCGATAACGCTGTATACATCCTTCAGTGACAGATCCGCATTTCCAAAAGTGATGGCTGCAAGTATGGAAAAAATAAGGAATCCTGCAAGTCCGATGAGAACTGCCACATACATGGATGTTCTGAGCACCTTATCTTTTTTTCTCTGTGAAGCTGTTTCTTTCACTGCATTTTCTCCGATCAGTCAAGATTTACGTCCGGATATAATCCCTTTGCAAAAGTTTCGATTCCGTCCTGGGTACGTGTTGCACTTGCATACATCTCACTGAGCATGATCGGGTAAACACGTCCGTTCTTTACTGCGTCAAGGCTCTTCAGGGACTCATCATCCTGGATCACTGCAAGCTGGCTGTTCTTAACAGTTTCCGGATCATCTCCTGCATATGGCATGTAAACCACAAAGATCACGTCAGGGTTGGCTGCGATGATATCCTCTTTTCCAACGGTGGAAGCATCCGGGTTTGCAAGAGTTGCGCCTAACTGTGTTACCATATCTCCGCCAAGGCTCTTTACGCCATAGTTTGTGATGTCATCTCCAAGAGGCTCCAATACCATTACGCTTGGTTTGTCTTTTACATCTGCAGTTGCAGTAAGAGTTTTGTCGATCACTGCTTTTGCATCATCAACGATAGCCTGTGCTTTGTCCTGTACATCGAAGATCTTTCCGATATTTAAGATATCTGTGAATTCATTTTCCAGTGTTCTGTCGCCGTCCGGACGAGTATTGGTGTTGTAGTAGGTGTTGCAGCCTTTGTCGATCCAGTCTGTTACATTTCCCAGATTCTCATCAGAGAAAAGAGAGCTCCAGGATAAGATCATGTCCGGCTCCAGCATTGTTACAGTTTCAAGGGATGGGGTAAATTCGTCAAGATAATTTGTTTTTGAGAATGCTTCTTTGAGATCTTCCGGAACTTCATTATCAAGACCTGCGGTAGCTACCAGGTGGTCTTCCAGACCAAGTGCGAGCATAGTCTCAATGCTTCCCTGATATACAGCAAGGACTTTTTCCGGTGCTTTTTCATAAGTGGTTTCGATTTCGTTTCCATCGTAATCATAGGTTGTGATGGTCAGAGGATATTCTGTCTTGGTTGCCTCTGCGGAAGAATCTTCGGTGTCTGCAGACTCTGTACTGTCTTCTGCTGCCGGCTGGTTGTCTTCCTTGATGGTCTCGGAGTCTGCTCTCTCTGCGGCATAAACAGCCGGAGCTGTTGATACGGTCATTGCCGCTGCCATTACCATTGCCTTGATTCTTGTGGATACATACTTGTTTTTCATTTCATTTCCTCTCTTTTCGCCTGTTTTATCTCCTGTTGCCTATGGGTAACCGAAAAGATGGGGCTTCATAAAATCTGCACGGAACACTTTGTACGGAAGCTCCCACTTACATACTGTCAAGCAGGTTTCCTGACTTACAGACTCAAAAAAAACTCCGCAAAATAAAAACTGATACACCATTCATCTTTTAGCCGATCATGAATGATGTATCAGAATTTTCTCCAGAATCTCTCTGACATCGGGATTTCGCCTTCTCACATGAGTTTCTGCAATGGCATGTGAAATCCCTTCTTCTGTATACAGTGGCCGCAACCGCTCAGGCTTTTTACCCGATTCCCTCTCACAGTATCCGGCAGCATATGTGCCGGTGATACTGTTCACTTCACAGCAATTCAATTACGCTGATACTGATTCTAACATACCGGTTTTCCAATTACAACCTTGAGGCCGGATTTTTACAGTTTTTTGCAGAAATAGTCTGCCCGGAGAGATCCCTCTCAGATCTTTTTCAGCTTGGCAAAACCGGCGAACATTTTTTTCACGCCGACTTTGTCAAAGTCTACCGTCACTTCGTAGTCTCTGCCGCCGTCTGCGATATTTTTTACGATACCGACTCCGAATTTCACATGACGGACCGTGTCTCCCTCACCATAGTCCAGGCTGTCCGCCTTCTTCACTGTGAAATCTTTTTTCTGCAGGGTGCTCTTTGCCTGGAAATTCATTTTCATCTGGGCATAGGCGCTTTTCGGAGATACGATATCATCTACCCTGGGCTTTTTCTCCTGAATGGTATGTCCAAGATCTACCAGCTCCCGTGGAACCTCCCTTACAAAACGTGACACACGGTTATACTGAGTCTCCCCACGGATCATCCGCTGTTTTGCACAGGTTAAGGTCAGTTCCTTCATGGCACGGGTGATCCCCACATAACAGAGCCTTCGCTCCTCCTCGATATCCGACGGATCACCGGACCAGATGGAGGCGTATCCCGGAAATACTCCGTCTTCCATTCCCGCCATAAATACATTTGGAAACTCCAGGCCCTTGGCACTGTGAAGAGTCATCAGAAGTACATAATCCTGATCCGGATCAACAGAATCAATATCTGCCACCAGTGCGATCTCTTCCAGAAATGCAGAAAGTGTTGCCGGCTGTCCTGCCTCTTCCATGGCTTCCTGGAACGATTCTGTCTTGGAGATCAGCTCATCGATATTCTCGATCCTCGCCTGGGATTCCTCCGTTTTTTCTGCTTCCAGCTCTTTCACATAACCGGTCAGTTCGATGACTTCTTCCAGGGTTTCACGGACTGTGTATGCCTCTGCCTTACTTTTCAGTCCCTGGATAAAGGATACAAAATCATTGATCTTTCCTGCTGCCCGGCCAATGGATGGCACTTCCTCCACCACACGGAGGGCATCATAAAAGCTCAGGTTCATCATATCCGCATAATCCTGGACACGGCCGATGCTGGTAGCGCCGATTCCTCTTTTCGGCACATTTAAGATCCTTCGCACAGCCAGATCGTCACTTGCATTGTCAATGGTCTTCAGATAACTTAACAGGTCCTTGATCTCCTTACGGGCATAGAAGTTCACCCCGCCGACAATCTTATAAGGAACATTTGCCAGGAGGAATTTTTCCTCGAAGAGGCGGGACTGGGCATTGGTCCGGTAAAGTACCGCGCAGTCCTTATACTGAAATTTCCCGTTACGCCGTCCCTGGATGATCTCACCCGCAACATATTCCGCTTCCTCAAATCCGTTGTTAAACTGACGGAAATGGACTTTATCGCCCTCTTCGTTCTCTGTCCAGAGGCGTTTTTCCTTACGTTCCGTATTGTTGGCAATTACCTCGTTGGCTGCGTTCAGGATATTCTGTGTGGAACGGTAATTCTGCTCCAGCCGTACCACCTTCGCCTCAGGGAAAACCTTCTCAAAGCCCAGAATGTTCCCGATATTTGCTCCACGGAAGCGGTAAATAGACTGGTCATCATCGCCAACTACGCAAAGATTCTTGTATTTTTCCGCAAGAAGACTTACGAATTTAAACTGTGCGGTGTTAGTATCCTGATACTCATCCACCATAATATACCGGAAACGTTCCTGATAATAATCCAGGATATCCGGATTGTGCTGGAAAAGCTCCACAGTTTTCACGATCAGGTCATCAAAATCCAGGGCGTTGTTTCCCCGGAGAATGGACTGATATTCCTTATACATGCCTGCAATCTTCCGCGCATCCGGATCACTTCCCGCATTCAGCTCCATCTCTTCCGGCGTGATCAGTTCATCCTTGGCATGGGAAATCTCCGCAAGAACAGCACGTTCTTTATAAATTTTTGTATTGATACTGAATTTCCGGAAGATTTCCTTCATGACTGTCTTCTGGTCGTCGGTATCATAGATGGTAAAATTACTGCCAAATCCCAGCACCTCAATATGTCTGCGTAAAATCCTCACACATGCGGAATGAAAGGTGGAAACCCATACGCTCTCCGCACCCATTCCCGCAATTTTATTTACACGTTCCCGCATCTCACTGGCAGCCTTGTTGGTAAAGGTGATCGCCAGGATATTCCAGGGATTGACACCCTTTTCTTCCATTAAATAGGCTATCCTGTGGGTCAGCACTCTTGTTTTTCCGGAACCGGCTCCCGCAAGAATCAGAAGCGGTCCTTCTGTATGTACAGCAGCTTCCCGCTGCATGGGATTCAATGTGTCCAAAGCATCCTGTATACTCATTTTGATCTCCATTTCTTTGGGTGAAAGGAGAGTTGTCGCTTCGTCTTTATCTTTGTATAAAGCACGTTCAATGCGTTCGTATGTAGGATCTTTCTTTGGCATTATTCATTGATCGTTTGTTATATACTACCATGTCTTTTCTTTCCGGTAAAGCCACAACCTTACTTTCTCATTTTCCCGGAAAAAGTTTCTTTACAAGTAGTATTTAAAACTATATAATAGGGAGCAGAGGTGATAATGTGATGACAAGAAACGAAAAAGAGATGATGAGCAGCATTTTTGCGAAAATTGCCGAGCTTGATTATATAAAACCCGATGAAATCCCGAACATTGATCTTTACATGGATCAAGTCACTACTTTTATGGAAGAAAATCTTGCATCCACCAAGCGTCACGAGGATGACAAGATCCTGACCAAGACCATGATCAACAACTACGCCAAGAACAAGCTTCTTCCACCGCCGGAGAAGAAACGCTATTCCCGGGAACATCTGCTGATGTTGATTTTTATCTACTATTTTAAGAATATTCTCTCCATCAGTGACATCCAGACTCTTCTCGGACCGATCACGGATAAATATTTCAAGTCCCTGACTGAAAAAGATATGACTTATATCTATCAGGAAGTTTTCAGTATGGAACAGACACAGATCCGTTACCTGGAAAAAGATCTCATGCGCCGCTTCAAAAGCGCCGGGGAAATCTTCGAAGACGCAGATCCGGAGGATAAGGAATTCCTTCACCAGTTTTCCTTTATCTGTCTTCTGAGCTTCGATGTATACATGAAAAAGATGATCATCGAAAACATGATCGACCACATGAATTCCTCAAAAAATGAAGACTCCTCCAAAAAAGAAAGAAAAAAATGACTCCGGTTTCTTCAGCCGGACAGAAGAAAAGAGACAGACGCGCAACCGCCTGTCTCTTTTTACGTTACAGCATTATCCGTTATCATCTACGGTACGGACGTAAGCCTTATTCTGCTTCACCGTCCTGCTCTCCGTTATTCTTCTTCATACGTGCAAATACCATCTCATAACCATCATTTCCATAGTTCAGGGAACGGTTTACACGGCTGATCGTAGCTGTGGAAGCTCCTGTCTTCTCGGAAATATCAAGGTATGTACGCTTATCGGTAAGCATCTTGGCTACCTCGAAGCGCTGAGATAAAGAAAGCAGCTCATTGATGGTGCACACATCCTCGAAAAATGTATAACACTCTTCCTTGTCCTTCAGGCACAGGATCGCTTCAAACAGATGATCCACAGCCTCCGTCCTGATTTTTTTGCTCATTGTTACGCTCCTTTAAAATACATAATTTTCGTTTGATACAATACTGATATTTTAACACTCTAAATCGTGATAAGCAAGCATTTTAGGGAAATTTAATAAACTATTTCGCTATTTTGTCTTTCTATGGCGGACACATGATTTTCCCATTTTCACTGCCCCGGAAAACATTTGGGATTTGCTTTTTCTGCTGTGATTGGGTATACTTAAAATAATATCCAAAAGAAAAGGAGACTTATCAAATGAATCGTTTTTTCAACATGGACAACAAATTCTTCGTGTTCATGGGACGCGTAGCAGACCTGCTTCTTCTGAATTTTCTGTGCATCCTCTGCTGTATTCCGATCGTCACCGCAGGCGCCTCCATAACAGCTCTCTACTATGTCACACTGAAGATGGCAAGAGACGAAGAATCTTATATTGTCCGTAGCTTTTTCCGCTCATTCAAACAGAACTTCAAACAGGCGACCATCATCAATATCATCATGCTCCTCACCGCTGCTGTTCTGTTTATCGATCTTCGGATCGCCAGAGCCGGAAGCGGAGCTATGTACAAAGGACTTTTCAGTCTGTTCATTGCATTTGCACTGATCTATGCGATGATCCTTCTGTACATTTATCCGATCCTTTCCAAATTTTTTAATTCCGTCAAGAATACCTTTGTAAATGCATTCCTAATGTCCGTCCGCCATCTTCCGCTGACACTTTTGATGCTTGTGATCTCTGCGTCTCCGCTCCTTCTGATGTGGCTTTTTGCTTATGTGAGCTACGCACAGTTTACATCCATCCTGATCATGCTTTTTATTCTGATGGGATTTTCCACGCTGGCCTACTGGAAATCAAAGATCTTCGTAAAGATCTTCGATAACTATATACCGAAAGATGAAGACGAAGAAAACGTCGAAGAGAAAAACGAACCGAAAGAGGTATAATGAAACGCTGGAATGACAAGCCTTATCACTCTCTGGACTATATGCTCCGGGAGCGATACGGCGAAAAGGTCTACCGGGTTGCATTAAACGGCGGCATGTCCTGTCCCAACCGTGACGGCACCCTGGGCAAAAAAGGCTGCATCTTCTGCAGCCAGGGCGGAAGCGGAGATTTTGCAGCAAACGCCGCTCTTTCCATTACAGAGCAGATCAACACACAGATTAAAAGTCTCTCTTCCAAACGCCCGATTCATAAATATATCGCCTATTTTCAGGCATATACAAACACATATGCTCCTGTGGAACACCTGCGTAAGATCTTCACAGAAGCCATCTCCCATCCGGATATCGTGGCACTGTCCATTGGTACCAGACCGGACTGTCTGGGAGATGATGTACTGGAGCTTCTTGATTCCCTGAACCAGATCAAACCGGTGTGGGTGGAGCTAGGACTCCAGACTATCCATGAAGATACCGCCAGATATATACGGCGCGGCTATCCACTGTCCTGTTTTGATACCGCAGTGAAAAATCTCCGCGCAGGCGGCATCGAAGTGATCGTCCACACCATCCTAGGGCTTCCCGGCGAAAGCCGGAAGGATATCCTGGAAACAATGGCTTATCTGAACGCCATGGATATCCAGGGGATCAAGCTGCAGCTTCTTCATGTACTGCGTGGTACAGATCTTGCCGCTGATCATGAAGCCGGTCTTTTCCGCACTTATGAACGGGACGAGTATCTGAACCTTGTCATTGACTGTCTGGAACATCTCAGACCGGACATCGTGATCCACCGGGTCACCGGCGACGGACCGAAGGATCTGCTGATCGCACCTTTATGGGCCAGCCGCAAACGAGAAGTTTTAAATCTTCTTCATCACCGGATGAAAGAAAAAGAAAGTTTTCAGGGAAAAGCCCTTGAGATTCTTTCAAAAAGCCAGTAAAAAGGAGGATTCTTATGGCATCACCTTTTACAACCTACAAACTTATCATTTTATACATGCTTCAGAATTCCGAAGGGGATCTCACTAACTCACAGATCACAGATTTTATCCTGGACCGGAAATATACCAATTATTTTCAGCTTCAGCAGGCTGTTTCCGAACTGGTGGAGGCAGATCTTGTGGAAATGTCTTCCCAGTCCAACCGCACGTATTACCGACTGACTGAAGAAGGAAAAAATACGCTGAAATATTTTTCCAGAGAACTCTCTTCTGACATTAAGAAAGAAGTCGAGGAATATCTCAATTCCCTGCACTGCAAAATTGAGGAACATCTTCTCACTCCTGCGGATTATTACCCCACCAAGGAAGGCAGTTACTCTGTCCGCCTGCAGATTATCGAAGGCGGTGTCAGTATTGTTGATCTCAACATCAAAGTTCCCAATCTTGCTGCGGCCCAGTCCGTATGTGAAAGCTGGCCTTATAAATATCAGAACGTCTACGACAAAATAATGGAGGAGCTTCTCTGAAAAGCTCCTCCATTTTTCTCATATAGATTCTCTTATTCCGCTTCTTCGTGGATCTTCTTCATATGCTCTTTCAGTTTCTTTTCATATCCCATATCACTGAGTTCGTAAAAATGTTCTCCTTCGATCTCTGACGGCAGATACTGCTGGTTTACATAATGATTCGGGTAATTGTGGGCATATTTATATCCAATGCCATGGCCCAGGCTTTCATGGCCGCCGTAATGGGCATCCTGCAGATGCACCGGAACGGTTGTCTTCTTCGCCTTCACGCAGCGCATGGCTTCCTGTATGGCATTTACCGCAGAATTGCTCTTGGGTGCACAGGCCATGTACGTTACTGCCTGGGAAAGAATGATCTGGGATTCCGGCATTCCCACCCGTTCCACTGCCTGTGCTGCTGCCGTTGCCACACAAAGGGCCTGGGGATCTGCGTTTCCAATATCTTCGGAAGCCAGGATCATGATTCTTCTTGCAATAAATTTCACATCTTCTCCTGCATAGAGCATTTTTGCCAGATAATAGACTGCCGCATCTGGATCGGAACCCCGCATGCTCTTGATAAAGGCGGAAATAATATCGTAATGGTTGTCCCCATTCTTGTCGTAACGGACCACACGCTTCTGAATGCACTCAGAAGCCACCTCAAGGGTCAGATGGATCTTACCGTCCGGATCTCGGGGTGTGGTGAGAATTCCCAGTTCTACGGCGTTTAAGGCTCTTCTGGCGTCTCCTCCTGCCATATCTGCCAGAAATTCCAGGGCATCCTCCTCGATCACCGCGCCGTAGCTTCCCATTCCACGTTCCGGATCATTAACTGCACGCAGGATCAGTTCTTTTATCTCCGGGATCTCCAGAGCTTTCAGCTCAAAGATGATAGATCTGGAAAGAAGCGCTCCGTTTACCTCAAAATATGGATTCTCCGTTGTGGCTCCGATCAGGATGATGGTTCCGTCCTCCACAAAAGGAAGAAGATAATCCTGCTGGCCCTTGTTGAAGCGGTGGATCTCATCGATGAACAGAATGGTCTTTTTTCCATACATGCCAAGATCATCCTGAGCCTGTTTTACAACTGTTTCCATATCTTTCTTGCCTGCTACGGTTGCATTGATCTGGGTAAAACTTGCGCTTGTGGTATTGGCAATGACTTTTGCCAGAGTGGTCTTTCCGGTTCCCGGAGGGCCATAAAAGATAACAGAGGTCAGCTTATCTGCCTTGATAGCACGATACAGCAATTTGTCTTTTCCAACGATGTGCTGCTGTCCGACCACCTCATCCAGCGTCCGGGGGCGCAGTCTGGATGCCAGAGGCGACTCCTGGTCCAGCGTTTTTGATTTTGCGTATTCAAATAAATCCATGGTTTTCACTCCTGTAATTTCTGTAAAAAACTGCCGCCGGTTCTCTCCTAGCAGCTGATCGATTCTTATTTTTATAATTTTACCTGTTTGCGCAAAAAAAAGCAATTGTTTCTGTCCAAGCAGCCATTCACGTCACCAGCAGTTCATCCGCAGTCACCAGGTCATACCCCTCCTCTGTCAGCATATCCACAATCTCCAGGGCTGCTTCCACTGAAGTAGGAAAACTGTCATGCATCAGAATAATGGAGCCATCCTTCACTTCTCTTTTTACGATATTCTCCACAGACTGGACGTTTTTTGATTTCCAGTCCAGGGTGTCCACATCCCAGAATACCGGCAGCATGGTCACACAGAGTTCCAGATTTTTGGGCCAGGCTCCATAAGGCGGACGGAGATACAGGGGATACTCTCCTGTGATCTCATAGATCTCATTATTTGTCTTTAAAATCTGCTGGCAGGCCTGGTCACCGGGCAGCTTATCCAGCTGTACATGGTCGTAGGTGTGATTGCCGATGAGATGACCGTCTTTCTGCATCTGTTTTACAATATCTTCTTTTCCCTCGATATTTTTTCCCATAAGAAAAAATGTGGCATGGATCCCTCTCTGCCGAAGGCCGTCCAGAAGCATGGGGGTATAGGTTACGTGAGGCCCGTCATCAAAGGTGAGTGCGGCCCTGGGACGGTCCTCCGTTTCACTCCTGTCAGATATCGTCTTGGCCACGGGTTCTGCTGCTTTTTGTCCGTACTGTGCTTCCACCAGCCGGAGCATTCCCTCACTGGCGATCATTCTGGCCATCTGCACCCGAAACGTACGGTCTGAAATTTTCCCATATCCACTGAGTACGACCAGCAGTACTGCCACTGGCACTGCCCGGAAATATTTTTTTCTCTTATCCATATCTCCCGCCGGATCAAACATACTTTTCCACAATATATGAAAAAATCCCCGGGAAAAGACTTCTTATCGTTCTTTCCCCGGGGAATATTCTCTGCAATTTCTTTTTATTTCTTCAGGATCTCAAGTGCACTCTCGATCTCTTCCACGCATTTTTTATAGCCAAGGGTACCGTTATCCAGGCACAGATTGTATTTCGTCATATCTGCCCAGTCAACTCCCATGAAACGTTTGCAGAAATCTTCCTTGCGCTTGTCATCTTTATGCATGAATTTCTCAATGTCCTTTGTGGTTCCGCTGAGCTTCTTGCTTGCCTCGCGGATACGGAAATCCCAGTCTCCGTAAACAAACACACGGAGAACATTGGAATAGTCTTTCAGGATCATGTTTGCACAACGTCCGATGATCACACAGGACTCTGTCTCTGCCAGCTGGCGGATGATTTTTGCCTGATAATTGAACAGGTTCTCATCGGATGTGAAATCCTTGCTCTGAGGCGGGATCAGCTCACCCTTGTAGATTCCGGACTTTGCAAAAAATCTCTGCTTTGTGCTGACATTTTCATCTGCCCTTCCAAAAAGCTGCTCATGAATGCCGCTCTCCTCAGATGCCATGCGGATGATATCCTTGTCATAGTAAGAAATCCCTAATTTCTTTGCAAGCTCCTCTCCGATGGTACGTCCGCCGCTTCCATACTGTCTTGCAATGGTAATTACGAAATTATCCATGTCTTTCCTCCTACTCTCCAAGATATGCCTTCTGAACAGCCTCATCGTTCAGAAGATCCTCGGCCTTTCCATCCATGGTGATGCTTCCTGTCTCAAGAACATACGCACGGTCCGCAATGGAAAGTGCTTTCTTTGCGTTCTGCTCAACAAGAAGTACGGTTGTGCCGCTCTCGCTTACCTCACGGATGATATCAAAGATCTCATTTACAAAGATCGGTGACAGACCCATGGACGGCTCATCCATCAGAATGATCTTTGGTTTGCTCATCAGAGCACGTCCCATAGCCAGCATCTGCTGCTCACCACCGGAAAGTGTACCGGCACGCTGTCCTGTACGTTCTTTCAGACGTGGGAATCTCTTGTATACCATTTCAAGACTCTGTGCAATCTCATTTTTATCTTTTCTTGTGTAGGCTCCCATCAGAAGGTTTTCGTATACAGACATATCTGCAAAGACACGTCTTCCTTCCGGAACATGCGCCATACCCATCTCAACAATCTTATGTGCAGGTGTCTTTGTAAGATCTTTGCCTCCAAAGCTGATACTTCCTGCTTTTGCCGGAATGATTCCGGTCAGTGTCTGCAGTGTCGTTGTTTTACCTGCTCCGTTTGCACCGATCAGTGCGATAACTTCTCCCTGTTCTACATGAAAGGAAATCCCCTTCAACGCCTGAATGACACCATAATAAACCTGGAGATCTTTTACTTCCAACATTGACATTTGATTTTCCTCCTATTCTCCCAGATATGCGGTGATAACTGTCGGATCCTTCAGGACTTTGGATGTCTCACCCTGCGCAAGCACCTGTCCGAAGTTCAGTACAGTCAGTTCTTCGCAAATACCGCCAACCAGCTTCATATCATGTTCGATCAGAAGAGTTGTCATATCAAAATGTTCCTGCACAAAACGGATAGTGTCCATCAGTTCCTGTGTTTCATTCGGATTCATACCGGCTGCCGGCTCGTCGAGAAGAAGGAGCTTCGGATCTGTTGCCAGTGCTCTGGCAATCTCAAGTTTACGCTGTTTACCATATGGAAGGTTTCCTGCAAGGGTCTGCGCTTCCTTATCAAGATCGAATACCTTCAGGATCTCCATTGCTTTTTCATTCATTTCTTTCTCGACTTTGTGATACTTCGGAAGTCTCAGAATTCCGGTCAGTGTGGAATAGGAATGGTGATTATGCAGTCCTACTTTAACGTTGTCAAGAACCGTCATTTCTTTAAACAGACGAATATTCTGGAAGGTTCGCGCTATACCTGCTTTGTTGATCTCAATCGTGCTCTTTCCTGTGATGTCCTGTCCATCCAGTTTGATAATACCCTCTGTCGGTTTGTAAACACCTGTAAGAAGGTTAAAAATTGTTGTTTTTCCTGCACCATTCGGTCCGATCAGGCCATACAGCTGACCCTTTTCGATAGATACATTGAATCCGTCAACTGCGCGAAGACCGCCGAACTGAATAGCCAGATGATTTACCTCTAACATTGCCATAGTTAAGCTGCCTCCTTTTTCTTTGCTGTTCCTTTAAATTTTTCAACTACTCGTGCTCTCCAGTTTCTTGCTGCAGGAGCCCAGTTAAAGAGCATCATAATGATCAATACGATCGCATAAATCAGCATACGATAGTTTGCAAATCCTCTGAGGAGTTCCGGAAGTGCGTACAGAATAACTGTTGCAATAATAGATCCACGAAGATTTCCAATTCCGCCAAGCACAACATATACCAGGATCAGGATAGACATATTATAGTCAAAACCTGAAACCTTCAGCATGGAAAGGTTATGTGCATAAAGCACACCTGCCACACCTGCGAGAGCTGCTGAAACTGTAAATGCAAGAAGTTTGAATTTTGTAACATCGATACCTACGGACTCTGCTGCAATACGGTTATCTCTTGTAGCTGTGATCGCACGTCCGCTTCTGGAATTTACCAGATTCTGCACGATAAACAATGTCAGAAGGACAAGTATGATTCCAATCGGGAAGAAATAATGCTTTACATCTTTATAAAGTGCACCTGTTCCTGAAATACCAAGTGCTCCCTTCAGGATCTGTTTACCACCTGTTCCAAGCTTGAGGGCTGCGGAACTTGTAGCTACGTGAAGTCCACTGTCATCGATTCCAACATAAAGGATATTGATCAGGTTTTTGATGATCTCACCAAAAGCCAGTGTTACAATAGCCAGATAGTCGCCACGGAGTCTGAGTACCGGAATACCGATAATGACACCAAATACAGCTGCCACCGCTGCACCAACCAGAATTGCAAGAATAAATCTTGGAACCTGTGGGATATCACTGGCAACGTGTGAAAACAATGCACTGGAATATGCACCTACACACATAAATCCGGCATGACCAAGGCTCAGCTCGCCTGAAAATCCTACAACCAGGTTCAGAGAAATGGATGCGATCGTGTAAACGCACAGCGGAACCATAAGTCCCATCAGAAGGTTTGAAAGATTTCCTGTAGCTGAAAGTATTTCAACGATGACAAACAGGACTAATACCAGTCCATAATTGATCAGATTGTTTTTGGTTGTTTTGTTCATATTCTTCATATCGTCCACCCCTTATACTTTCTCCTGGATGTTCTTGCCGAACAATCCGGTAGGTTTTACAAGAAGTACCACGATCAGAACTGCAAAGCAGATAGCATCTGCAACCTGTGAAGAGATGTAAGCCTTGCCGAAGATCTCAATCACACCAAGGAGGATTCCACCGACCATTGCTCCTGGAATAGATCCGATACCACCAAATACAGCTGCTACGAAAGCTTTGATACCAGGCATGGCACCTGTATATGGTGTCAGAGTCGGATATGTCTGACAGAGCAGAAGACCTGCGATCGCAGCAAGTCCTGAACCAATAGCAAATGTCAGGGAAATCGTTGCATTGACATTAACTCCCATAAGCTGTGCGGCATCACGGTCTTCTGAGACTGCCAGCATTGCACGGCCAGGTTTTGTCTTTTTAACAAAAAGAGTAAGTCCTACCATGATCACAACACATGCAAGAATTGTTACAATCGTAATACCTTTGATCGTAAGTTCTCCATTAAACAGTGTAACGGATGGTACATCCACAACTGTTACGAAACTCTTTGCATCTGCACCAAAGATCAACAGTGCAAGGTTCTGCAGAAGATAACTGACACCGATCGCAGTGATCAGTACGGCCAGGTTGGAAGATGCTTTACGAAGCGGGCTGTATGCAACCTTCTCAATCACAACACCAAGAACTGTACAGAATATTACTGAAAGCCCTACGGCCAGAACCGGAGACATTCCTCCTCTTGTAACAGCGGTAAGTATCACATACGCACCTACCATGATAACGTCACCATGGGCAAAATTAAGCATTTTGGCGATACCATACACCATCGTATATCCAAGTGCGATGATCGCATAGATGCTGCCCAGGCTTATTCCATCTTTTAAATATGATAAAAAACTCATAGTGCACCTCTTTAATAATATGTCATATTAGCGCAAGAAAGGGGACGGCCCTGTGATAACAGGAAGCCGTCCCCCGTCCTCTGAATTTCAGTATCTGACTGCTTACTGCATTTCTACGTAAGCGCCGTCTTTGATCTCAAAAGCTTTTGGCTCTTTGTCACATTCACCATCTTCTGTCCATTTAGCTTTACCTGTCAGACCATCAAGCTCAATGTTCAGCATGGATGCAGACATTGCTGCGCTGATATCTTCGTTGGACATATCCGGTGTAATTCCTGCATCGTTTGCTGCAAGCTGCATAGCATAGATTACATCATATGCATCTGCTGCGAACTGGTTCGGAACTTCATCTTTGTTTGCTGCTTCATAAGCATCTACGAATGCTTTGGATTTTTCATCATCAGATGTAGCTGAGAATGGTGTCAGAAGCATAACGCCTTCTGCAAGTGAAGTATCAAAGTTTTCTACTCCAAGGATACCGTCCATACCATCTACACCGAATTTCTTCATATCATCCATTCCAGCGTCATGTGCCTGCTGAAGAATCAGAGCGTTGTCTGAATAGTAGTTAGGAAGGAAAAGGAGATCTGCTCCACTGTCTTTGATCTTTTTAAGCTGTACAGAGAAGTCTGTATTGCTGTCTGCTGTGTAAGCTTCGTCAGCTACAACTTCAAGTCCGTTATCCTCAGCTGCTGCAACAAATGCATCATTAACACCTGAGTTGTAATCTGCGGAAGAATCATAAAGAATTGCTACCTTTGTTGCCAGCTTATGCTCACCGATAAATTCAGCAGATTTTGTTCCCTGTGCCGGGTCTGTAAAGCACATACGGAATTCATTGCTTCCGGATGTGATACAGTCAACTGCTGTACCGGATGGTGTAAAGAGGAATGTGCTCTCTGCTGCTTCAGCACCAACTGCGATACATGCACCGGATGTTACGGTACCACAAAGCATCTGCATTCCCTTATCAAGAAGGTCATTGTATGCATTGACTGCTTTTTCAGGATCTCCCTGGTCATCACCTGCGTCAAGGATTTCAACTTTATATCCGTTGAATCCGCCGTTCTCGTTGATCTCATCAGCTGCGATCTTGGCTGCGTTGTATACGTTGGTACCGTACTGTGCGTAATCACCTGTCATCGGTCCGATCACACCGATCTTAAATGTCTCATCTGCTGCAAAAACTGATGTAGGCATCATCATAGCTGCTGTCATAGCTGCTGCTGATGCAACGCCGATTACTTTCTTCCAATTCTTCATAATAATCTCTCCTCCTGCGCTTTGTCGCGTTACTAATGTTTAATGGTAAAATTATAGCATCGCATATTTTTTATTTCAAGGACAAATTTTGTTATCTGCTGTTTTTCGTCTGATTGCACAACGCGGACACTTGTCCGCTGTACAGCTTGTGTTGTTTTTCGGCAAATTGTCTGAATTTTTTCGCACAAAAAAATCCAGGGAAAACTCCCTGGACTTCTTCGTCTCTTAATACTTTACTTATGCGATTGCTTTCTTAGCGATCTCAGCAAGTGCTGTGAAGCCTGCTGCATCATTAACTGCCATCTCTGCAAGCATCTTTCTGTTGATGTCGATGTTTGCAACTTTAAGGCCGTGCATCATTTTGCTGTAGGATAATCCGT
>ERZ772889.1618-NODE-1618-length-19883-cov-3.918096_pt1 | contig 19883 bp, 15 predicted proteins | sample MGYA00512127_ERZ772889 | MGnify/ENA primary metagenome ERZ772889 (study PRJEB29015, sample SAMEA2737689) | human gut metagenome | biome: human gut; feature: human-associated habitat; material: faeces | place: China | collected 2012 ...
CCGATACGTTCACGGATATGTTCAGACTGCATCTTTAGGTATTTTTCATTATCGAATCCAATTTTCATAAGTACATTCCCTCATCTAAAATATATTTGATCTTTTATAGTGGAAAATCTGCCGGAACCGGCATAAGCATTTTCATTTCAAGTATACTACAACACATAGGAAGTTTACAATCTTTTCATAATGTTTTTATTGATTTCTAACATAGTGGTCTTTATAATAATTAGTTATACAGGAGGATTAAAATGGACAACCAGAATAATAAGAATAACAAGAATAATAAACAAGGTATTTCGTTTATTTTATTGGTCACAGTTATTACATCGATTCTTGTGGTTGCACTGTTCCAGTTTCAGGGAATGACCTCTGCAAAAGAGATTACTTATAATAAATTCCTGAAGATGGTAGATGACGGCAAGGTCAAAAAAGTAGAGATTCAGAGTGATAAGATCATGATTGTCACGAAGAAGGATAAGGACAGTGGAATTTCACAGGAATATTATACCGGAGTTGTGAATGATGACGAACTGACCAAACGTCTGGAAAAAGCCGGTGTAGAATTTAATCAGGAGATTCCGGATACCACATCCGCGGTAGCAATGAACGTTATCTTAACATTCCTGCCAATCGCATTCTTTGTCGGAATGATCGTCTGGATGACAAAGCGTATGTCAAAAGGCGGCGGCATGATGGGAATCGGTAAGAGCAATGCCAAGATGTATGTAGAGAAGCAGACAGGTGTGACATTTAAAGATGTGGCCGGTCAGGATGAAGCAAAAGAGTCCTTACAGGAAGTAGTAGATTTTCTGCATAATCCCGGGAAATATACGAGTGTCGGTGCAAAGCTTCCGAAGGGAGCGTTGTTAGTCGGTCCTCCGGGAACCGGTAAGACACTTTTGGCGAAAGCAGTAGCCGGTGAAGCAAAGGTACCATTCTTCTCACTGAGCGGTTCAGCATTTGTGGAAATGTATGTCGGGGTAGGAGCATCCAGGGTACGTGATCTGTTTAAACAGGCTCAGCAGATGGCACCATGTATCATTTTCATTGATGAGATTGATGCAATCGGTAAGAGCCGTGACAATCAGATGGGCGGCAACGATGAGCGTGAACAGACACTGAACCAGCTTCTTGCGGAGATGGATGGATTTGAAAGTAATAAAGGACTGGTGCTTCTTGCAGCAACCAACAGACCGGAGATCCTGGATCCTGCGTTATTGAGACCAGGACGTTTTGACAGACGAATCATCGTGGAAAAACCAGATCTGAAAGGACGTGTAGAGGTCCTGAAGGTACATTCTAAAGATGTAAAGATGGATGAGACTGTTAATCTGGAAGAGATTGCACTGGCAACTTCAGGAGCAGTTGGTTCCGATCTCGCCAATATGATCAATGAGGCAGCAATCAATGCAGTAAAACATGGAAGAAATGCAGTGTGTCAGTCAGACTTATTTGAAGCAGTAGAAGTAGTACTTGTAGGAAAAGAGAAGAAAGACCGGATTATGAGTCAGGAAGAACGGAGAATCGTTTCCTACCATGAAGTCGGACATGCGCTGGTAAGCGCATTGCAGAAAGATGCGGAACCGGTACAGAAGATTACGATTGTTCCACGTACGATGGGAGCACTTGGTTATGTTATGCAGACTCCGGAGGAAGAAAAATTCCTGAATACGAAGAAGGAACTTCAGGCGATGTTAGTCGGATTGCTTGCAGGACGTGCCGCAGAAGAAGTGGTATTTGATACGGTTACAACGGGAGCTTCCAATGATATCGAGAAAGCAACAAGCGTTGCAAGAGCCATGATCACACAGTATGGTATGAGTGAGAAGTTCGGACTGATCGGTCTGGAATCCATTCAGAACCGTTATCTGGACGGACGTCCGGTCAGCAACTGTGGACAGCAGACAGCATCCGAGATTGATGAAGAAGTCATGAAGATGCTGAAAGATGCCTATGAAGAAGCAAAACAACTGCTGAGAGATCACAGACAGTCACTGGATAGGATTGCGGCATTCCTGATCGAAAAAGAGACGATCACCGGAAAAGAATTTATGGAAATCTTCCATGAAGTAGAAGGAATTGATCCGAATGCACCGAAGAAGGAAGAAGCAAGAATCGGTATGAATCCGGTAGAAGGTGAAGGGTTTGTTATGAAATCTGCAGATGATACAGCCGAAGAACCTGTTGAAGCAATAAAGGAAGTTGTCTGCGAAGAAGAATAAGTATAAAGAGAATAGATATACGAGGAAAGATACAGGGTAAAGTTTGAGAAGGCCCTGTATCTTTTTTCTTTTCAATTATATCTGCCTGGTATATAATAGGCAGGATGAGAGTATTCTGGAGGAAAGAGTATGAAGGGAAGATTATTCGGAGTTGGAGTCGGACCGGGAGATCCGGAACTTATGACATATAAAGCAGTGCGTATCATAAAGGAATGCCAAGTGCTCGCAGTGCCTGCGAGAGGCAGGAAACATGCGGTCAGCTACAGGATTGCAGCGGAGATGATAGAGAACATGGAAGAAAAAGAATTTCTGGATCTGGATACGCCGATGACAAAGGACAGACAGATTCTGGATCAGAATTATGAAAATGCAGCAGGGAGAATTATAGAAGAACTGGAAAAAGGGAAGGATGTAGCATATCTGACGCTAGGAGATCCGACAATCTATTCGACTTATATGTACATTCATCGCATAGTAAAAGCAAAAGGGTATGAGACAACGATCATCAGCGGAATTCCGTCCTTTTGTGCTGCAGCGGCGAAAATGGATGACAGTCTTGTTGACCGGGCAGAAGAACTTCATGTAATCCCATCCAGCTATGGTATAGAAGCGGCACTAAACTATTCCGGTACAAAGATTCTGATGAAGTCCGCATCCGGAATAAGTGAAGTAAAGAGGACTCTGGAAGAAAAAGACGGAAATGTGAATGTAAAGATGATAGAAAACTGTGGAATGCCAGAGGAGCGGATCTATGAAAGAATAGAAGATGTTCCGGAGCAGGCAGGCTATTATTCTTTATTGATTGTAAAAGAGTCGGAAAAAGAGCGATAACAGGATTCAAAAAATCAGAGAAGATGTTTAGAATTAGAAAATAGAAAATATACAGGAGACGTATATGGAGAATTTTAACATACAGGAAGAACTGAAGAAGCTGCCCGGAAAACCGGGTGTATACCTGATGCACGATGAAAAGGATGCAATCATCTATGTCGGAAAGGCAATCAGCCTTAAGAACCGTGTCCGTCAGTATTTTCAGAGCAGCAGGAATAAAGGTGCCAAGATAGAACAGATGGTGACACATATTTCCAGATTTGAATACATTGTGACAGATTCTGAATTGGAAGCACTGGTGTTGGAGTGTAATCTGATAAAGGAACACAGACCGAAGTATAATACTATGCTGATGGATGACAAGAGTTATCCGTTTATAAAAGTTACAGTAAATGAGCCGTTTCCGAGGGTTATGCTGGCAAGACAGATGAAGAAGGACAAGGCAAAATATTTTGGGCCTTATACCAGTGCAGGTGCAGTGAAAGATACGATAGAATTGATCCGTAAGCTTTATCATATCCGCAGCTGTAACCGTTCGCTGCCAAAAGACATAGGGAAAGAGAGACCTTGTCTGAATTATCATATCCATCAGTGCCAGGCACCATGCCAGGGATACATTTCTCAGGAAGAGTATCGGAAATCCATAGACGAAGTTGTACGTTTCCTGAATGGACATTATGATCTGGTGTTAAAAGAACTGGAAGAAAAGATGATGGCAGCATCGGATAGTCTGGAGTTCGAAAAAGCAATTGAATACAGAGAACTGCTTACAAGTGTACAGAAGGTTGCTCAGAAGCAGAAAATTACAGATACGGCAGGAGATGACAGAGATATCATTGCAATGGCTTCTGAGGGAGAAGATGCAGTTGTGCAGGTGTTTTTTATTCGAAGCGGAAGACTGATCGGACGGGATCATTTTTATCTGAAGAGCGCAGAAAATGATACGGAAGGCGAGATATTGTCAAGCTTTATCAAGCAGTTCTATGCAGGCACACCATATATTCCTGCGGAACTGATGCTGCCGGAAGAGATTGAAGATCAGGATATCATTGAAGAATGGCTGACGGCAAGGAGAGAACGCAGAGTACATCTTCGCATTCCGAAGAAGGGAACGAAGGAAAAACTGGTAGAACTGGCACAAAAGAATGCGCAGATGGTGTTAAAGAATGACAGAGAACGTCTGAAACGTGAAGAGGGAAGAACGATCGGTGCAGTGAAAGAACTGGAAAAGATACTGGGACTAAAAGGCATCATACGCATGGAGGCATATGATATTTCCAATACGAACGGATTCGATTCTGTCGGATCGATGGTAGTCTATGAACATGGGAAACCAAAACGGAACGATTACCGCAAATTCAAAATTAAAACTGTGCAGGGTCCGGATGATTATGCCAGTATGAATGAAGTACTGACCAGAAGATTCGGGCATGGATTGCGTGAACAGCAGGAAGAAAGTGAAACCGGAGGCTTTCAGATATTTCCGGATCTGATCATGATGGACGGCGGACGGGGGCAGGTGAATATAGCACTGGAAGTACTGGAAAAGCTTCATCTGCATATTCCGGTGTGTGGAATGGTAAAAGATGACAATCACAGAACGAGAGGACTGTATTTTAATAATACCGAACTTCCGATTGACCGCAACTCGGAATGTTTCCGGCTGATTACCAGGATACAGGACGAAGCGCACCGTTTTGCAATTACATTTCACAGACAATTGCGCAGCAAGGGGCAGGTGCATTCTGTGCTGGACGATATTCCGGGAGTCGGCCCTGCAAGAAGAAAAGATCTGATGCGGTGCTTTGAGAATATTGATGCAATCCGTAATGCAACAGTAGAAGAGTTAAAAGAACTGCCAAGTATGAATGAAAAATCTGCACAGGAAGTATATAAATTTTTTCACCAGAATCATTAAGTATGGTATAATAATTAAAGAGATTTTTAATACGTGTGAGGTAGAAGAATATGGCGAATAAAGTTGAATTAAAAACACTTGTTGAAAAAATGAATCTTAAAAATCTAACACCGGATGTAGATCTGTCTGATAAAGATGTAGAGATACCAGATATTAACAGACCGGCACTGCAGCTTACAGGATTTTTTGAACATTTTGATTCAGAACGTGTACAGATCATTGGTTATGTAGAATATACATTTCTGGAGAAGATGACAGATGAAGATAAGAAAAAGCGGATTTATGAGACACTGCTTTCTTATAAGATCCCTTGCCTGATCTTCTGCAGGAATCTTCCACCGGAAAAGATGCTTCTGGAGATGGCAGAAAAGGCAAATATCCCTGTATTCCAGACAGAGAAGAAGACATCGGAATTTACAGCAGAGATTATCCGATGGCTGAATGTGGAACTTGCACCATGCATTTCTATTCATGGTGTGCTGGTTGATGTATACGGTGTTGGTGTGCTGATCATGGGTGAAAGTGGAATCGGTAAGAGTGAAGCCGCACTGGAACTGATCAAGCGTGGACACCGTCTTGTCAGTGATGATGTCGTAGAGATCCGCAGAGTCAGTGATGAGACACTGGTTGGATCGGCACCGGATATCACAAGACATTTCATTGAATTGCGTGGTATCGGTATTGTAGATGTAAAAGCATTGTTCGGTGTACTGAGTGTCAGGGAGACACAGAATATTGATCTTGTTATCACGCTTGAAGAGTGGAATAAGAACAAAGAATATGACCGTCTCGGACTGGAAGAAGAGTATACAGAATTCCTTGGAAATAAAGTGGTGTGTCATCATCTTCCAATACGTCCTGGACGTAATCTGGCGATTATCGTTGAGACAGCGGCCGTTAACCACAGACAGAAACAGATGGGATATAATGCAGCACAGGAACTGTACAAGCGTGTACAGCAGAATTTAACAAAAAAATAGGAGAGTAGGAAAATGAAATATTGTTTTGGTGTAGATATCGGGGGAACAACAGTAAAATTAGGTTTGTTTACGACCGATGGGGAGATTGTAGATAAGTGGGAGATTAAGACCCGTACAGAGAATCAGGGAGAGGCAGTTCTTCCGGATATCGTTGAAGCATTAAAGGAAAAGCTTGAAGAAAAGAAGATCGGCAGAGATGAGGTGGAAGGAATCGGAGTCGGAGTTCCGGCACCGGTTGATGCAGAAGGTGTGGTACAGAACACCGCAAACCTCGGATGGGGATATAAAGAAGTAAAAAGAGAGATGGAAGAGCTTTCCGGCATGAGAGCCGAGATCGGTAATGATGCCAATGTAGCCGCACTTGGAGAAATGTGGCTGGGAGCCGGCAAAGGACGCAAAAATATCGTTATGGTAACGCTTGGAACAGGTGTAGGCGGTGGAATTATTATTGATGGAAAACCATTGGTAGGAGCGCATGGTGCCGGTGGTGAGATTGGGCATCTCTGTGTGAATTATGAAGAGACAGATCATTGCGGATGTGGTAATACCGGATGTCTGGAGCAATATGCATCAGCCACAGGAATTACCAGACTGGCAAATATCCGTCTTGCCAAAGATGATGCCAAGTCAGTATTAAGAGAGCAGGAAGTCAGTGCAAAGACTGTATTTGATGCAGTGAAAGCCGGAGATGCAGTGGCAAAAGAGATTGCAGAAGAATTTGGAAAATATCTCGGACATGCAATGGCTAATTTGGCAGCAGTGGCAGATCCGTCAGCAATTGTGATTGGCGGGGGTGTATCCAAAGCAGGTGAAGTACTGATAGAGTATGTGGAAAAGAACTTTAAAGAGAGAGCTTTTTTTGCTAACAAAGATACCGAATTTGTCCTTGCGACATTAGGGAATGATGCAGGAATCTGTGGAGCTGCTAAATTAATTCTTTCATAAAGGATATTGGAAAAAATGAGATTGATTTTACAATCAAAAAAATATGTATAAAAAATGCGGGATGGTTTTAACTATCCCGCATTTTTCTATATATTACTGAGGTGTAGTACCGCCGGTTGAGTCACCGGTTGTATCGCTGCCGGTTGAACCACCTGTAGTACCGCCGGTTGAACCACCGGTTGAACTACCTGTAGTACTACCGGTTGAGCCGCCCGTTGTAGTACCGCCGGTTGTATCGCCGCCGGTTGCTGTGTTACCGGTTGTATTGCCGGTCGTTGAATTACTGCCGTTTTCTCCATTGGAATCGCCGGAAGTATTAGCATTGGAACTGCTGTCATCTTCTGTGGAAGAGTTGGATTTGCTTCCGTAAGAATATCCGTGTCCGGAACATGTCTCGGTAGGCAGTGTGTCTTTTGCAAAATATTCTGTAATAGACGGGCATCCGCTTCCTGCGAGTTTTCCTGTAATTGTACAGATGCTTTTACGTTCAACGGAAGAAGGAACTTTGAAATCTTTTTCTTCCAGATTCTCGTGAATACGGCTCATGATACCTTTCCAGAGTCTGAAACGGAAACTTGTGTCATAATCACATTCCTTGTTGTCGTCATATCCTCCCCATACGGCACAGGTGTAATATGGTGTAAATCCACAGAACCATAAGTCCTTGTTGGAAGTTGTGGTACCAGTTTTACCGGCTACCGGCATATTAGGAAGCTGGCATGCAGTACCGGTACCGGAATTGACGACATCTTCCATTGCGCTGGTGAGAAGGTATGCTGTACTGTCTTTGATTACGGTATGTGATTCGCCGGTACCATCCAGAAGAACATTGCCATCATGGTCAACTACTTTGCTGTAAAGCGTTGGTTTATTATATTCGCCGCCGTTGGCAATCGTTGCATATGCTGCACACATTTCGTAATTGTAGACACCTTCCGTGATACCACCAAGAGCAAGAGTCTGGGAAGTGCTGTCATCGAACACTTTTCCATTGATCGTCTTATTTTTTACAAGAGTACTGATTCCGAATTTCTGACAATACTCATAGCCTAATTCCTGAGTGATCTCATCACTTAATTTTACAGCTACTACGTTGATGGAACGTTTGATACCTTCACGGAGAGTTGTAGTACCGCCATATTGCTTATTGGCATTTCTTAAAACCTGTCCGCTTTTCAGTGTATATGGTTCATCATCAATTGTTGTTGCAAGAGTTTTGTCACAGGAATCTAATGCCGGTGCATAAGCCGCAAGAATCTTGAATGTAGATCCCGGCTGTCTCTTAGAACCCTGGTAGGCTCTGTTAAGACCAAGGCTGGAAGCTTTTTCTCCACGTCCGCCGACCATTGCTTTGACCTGTCCGGTCTTCTGATCCATGATTGTGATAGAAGACTGTGGCTGCGGAGTGATCGTGATACGTTCATCATAAGTATCTCCCTCCCTGGCAATTGTTGCTTTCCATTCTTCGACCATTGCTCTGGCAGCATCTTCGCTGGAATATAAAAGTCCCTGATCTTTTCCGTAAGTTTCTTTTACATAATTCTTGATGTTATTGCTGCCATAATTTTCCGTTGATCCATCGGCACGGGTTACAGTCAGTGCATAATCCAGACCATATTCTTTCAGTCCCGGATAATTGGAATCATCATTGGCTTCTTCATCGCAGATCTGCTGCATGGTCTGATTCTGTGTAGAATAAATACTAAGACCGCCGCTGTAAACAGCATTATAAGCCTGCGTATCAGTATAACCAAGCTGGTCTTTCAGATCCTGAATAACCTGCTGGGCAAGTGCATCAACAAAATAACTATAGGTATTATCTGCCTGAGAAGCAGTATTGGTTGTCTGGATCCGCGCATATACATCATCGGCAAGTGCTTCATCATATTGTTTCTGGCTGATATAATCCTGTTCCAGCATATTCTTTAATACTTTATTGCGTCTTACTTTATTGTTATCCGGATGAGTGATCGGATCATAAGTACTTGGACTTTGTGTGATTCCGGCAATGACTGCACATTCAGATAAGGTCAGATCAGATACATCTTTTCCGAAATAACGCTGCGATGCAGCCTGAACCCCGAGACAGTTCTGCCCAAGATTGATCGTATTCAGATAACTTTCAATGATCTCGCTTTTATCCATTTTCTTTTCAATCTGTAAAGCAAGATACTGTTCCTGGATCTTACGCTGGAATTTGTCATAAAACGTTTTTTCTTTGGTAAAGTTCGGGAACACATTGTTCTTGATCAGCTGCTGTGTAAGAGTACTGGCACCTTCGGTGAAATTACCACCTCTTGCAATGCCGACTACTGCAGCACGGGCAATACCCTGAAGATCTATACCGTTGTGTTTGTAAAAACGTTCATCTTCAATTGCAACAAAAGCATGCTGCAGATCTTTGGGTATCTCATCAATGGATTTGTATACTCTGTTGGAACCGGAAGATACAAATCGTTCAATCTCTGTGCTGCCGTCATCGGCGTAGACGAAAGTGGTAAATCCTTTCGGTTTAACGTCAGATGCGGAGACATGAGGAGTATCATCAATGATCTTTTTTATAAAAAGACCGCCGCCGGCTACTCCGACTACTGCTGCAAGAATAATACAGATCAGTAATGCTTTGAATAAACGGACAACGATACGTTTTCCCTGCATCGTAGATTTGGACGTTATTTTTTTCTGCCTTTTCGCAGCCTTTTTCTTTCCATAATTCATGCGTTTAGGCCTCCTTTATACCAGGTTATTATAGCAAATGTACACTCTTTTATAAAGAAAAAAATGAAAACTTCATATTAGACTAGGAAAATCTTAAGAAATTAGGTATTATATTATGTATAAATTTACAAATTATACGAAAGGACGACAAAATGTTACCAGAATACAGAACCATCTATCAGGGCGGAGAAGATGAGATTGTAGAAAAAAAATCAAGATTTATCGCAACTGTAATACCGGTGGAGAATGAAGAAGAAGCACTGGAATTTATAGAAAAGACAAAAAAGAAATACTGGGATGCCAGACATAACTGTTTTGCATATGTGATCGGAGAGAGAGGACAGCTTCAGCGCTGCAGTGATGACGGAGAGCCGAACGGAACAGCCGGAAAACCAATGTTGGATGTATTGCTTGGAAATGAACTGAGGAATGTGGCTGTGGTTGTGACACGTTATTTTGGCGGTACACTGCTTGGGACAGGAGGGCTGGTTCGGGCTTATTCACAAGCTGTGAAAGCCGGTCTGCGGGCATCGGTCGTGATAACGAAGATTCTGGGTGTGAAACTTCATATAGAGACAGATTATACAACATTCGGTAAGATCCAGTACATTCTGGCCCAGAGAGAGCTGAAAATACTGGATACGGTATATACGGATAAAGTAGAATTGGAAGTACTGATCCCGAAGACGGAACTGGAACAGGTGATGCATGCAATTACGGAAGGGACGAACGCACAGGCAGATATGACACCGAAAGAAGAGTGTTATTATGCTGAGATTGACGGTGTGCCAACGGTTTTGGAATAATTGCTTTGATGGTTTCTGGTGCATACAGGAAATAAAAAAGAGACGGCATGATAGGCTGCCGTCTCTTTTTTGCATCCTGCATTACAGGTATTGTGTTGCATTTTATATAGAATTTTAAGAAAATTCTGGTTCGATCAATCCAAATGTTCCGTTCTTACGTCTATATACAACATTTACTTCGTCAGACTCTGCGTTACAGAATACATAAAAATCATGTCCGAGAAGTTCCATCTGAACACACGCATCTTCCGGATACATAGGTTTAAATCCGAATTTTTTGGTACGTACGATTTTAATCTCGCCGTCATCTTCAATATTATCTTCGGCGTCAAAGAATTCCTGTTTGAAGTTACCGCCTTCCTGTTCACGTGCTACCAGTTTATTTTTATATTTACGAAGTTGACGTTCGATGACTTCTTCTACAAGATCAATCGATACATACATATCAGAACTTTCCTGTTCGGAACGAACCAGACCACCCTTTACAGGAATTGTTACTTCAATTTTCTGATGTCCTTTCTGTACACTTAAGGTTACGTGAATCTCTGTATTCGGAGTAAAGTACCTTCCTAACTTTCCTAACTTGCTTTCTACGGCCTCTCTTAAGCCTGGTGTTACATCGATGTTCTTTCCAATAATAATAAATTTCATGATGCCCAACTCCTTTGCGACATAATTTCAAATAATTGCACGTTATACAATCATCAAATAAATGAATTATAATCTGACAATTGTTACTCGAACCGGCAATCTATCTGATATGTGTAGTATAACATGTTTGGCCGCTAATGTATAGCACGAATTACCTGAATTCTTGAAATTTTTCCATCATGAAGTTTGGCAACCCGCAGACCGCAATCGTGGAAGTAATAACATGCACCAACACGGGGCGTGATATTCTGTTCTTCGAGATGCCGCAGCAGTACATTGGAAAGGGTATCATCTGCTTCATGCGGAATGCTCACGCTGAGAATCTTGTTGACAACTTTAGCCTTGGTTGAAGCACGGAATACCGTTTCGTCTGCTATGTCGAATTCTGAGAATAAGAATTTTCTGGTTGCAAATAAGACTGCGATGGAACAGACGCCGATCAGACTGCTGTAGATGGAAGTGTGGTCCATAATGATGTGTCTTGCAATCGCAAAAAGCAGAACCTCAAATACGGTACTCGGAGAGTGCGAATACATCATACGGATCAATTCGACACCGATGATCAGATTAAAACAAACCTCGAGAAGATCATCGTAATTCGGATAGGTGTTCAGATTCGGAATATACTGAAGTGAACATACCATACGAAGGCAAAGCAGTATGATACCGATCGCAAGCATAAATGCAATCACATATTCCAGAATTGCGGCCACCTGTTTGAGAAGGTGAGAAATCAGTTCTTTCATTCGTGGATTCCTTTCTTTTATATAGATTTTCGCTGTAATTCCAGTATAAGTGAAAAAAAGATATTTGCCAATATCCCAAAGAAAGATATCATATCAAAATGAAGAACAATGGAGAAGAAAAATTTTTAGTAATGTGTGCTGCAGATGAGAACAAAAAAGCGGCAGAAAATAAAATATATAAATTGTCAGGTTTTCGTGAACAAAAACTGTTTTATATATTTTATTTTCTGCCGCTTTCGTGCGGTCAGTTATAACCGTAAATGTTTATTCATTAGCGATTTACACGTTTTCTCATCTTAGGATCCAGAATCTTTTTACGAATACGGAGTGATTCCGGAGTAACCTCCAGAAGTTCATCTGTATCGATGAAGTCGATTGCCTGCTCCAGACTGAGGACCGTCGGAGGTGTCAGACGAAGTGCATCATCTGCGCTGGAAGAACGAGTATTGGTAAGATGCTTGGTCTTACATACATTTACTTCGATATCATCTGTTTTTGCATTTTCACCGATGACCATACCGGAATAAACTTTTTCACCGGCACCGATGAAGAGTGTTCCACGCTCCTGAGCACTGTACAGACCATAAGTTACAGACTCACCGGTCTCGTATGCAATCAGAGATCCCTGTTTACGATACTGGATATCTCCCTTATATGGAGCGTATCCGTCGAATGCAGTGTTCATGATACCATTTCCCTTTGTGTCTGTCAGGAAATCACCACGGTAACCGATCAGACCACGGGATGGGATACGGAACTCAAGACGTGTATATCCACCATTGGCAGCACCCATTGTCTGTAATTCACCTTTTCTCTGGCTCAGTTTATCAATAACGACACCAGTGTATTCATCAGGTACATCAATGTAAGCAATCTCCATTGGCTCAAGAAGTTTACCATTCTCGTCTTTGTGATACAGAACCTCAGCTTTGCTGACTGCGAATTCATATCCTTCACGTCTCATATTCTCGATTAGAACGGAAAGGTGAAGTTCACCACGTCCGGATACTTTGAATGCGTCCATGTTTTCGGTATCTTCAACACGAAGGCTGACATCTGTGTTCAGTTCGCGCATCAGACGATCACGTAAGTGACGGGAAGTTACATATTTTCCTTCCTGTCCGGCAAACGGACTGTCATTTACAACGAAATCCATAGAGATTGTTGGTTCAGAAATCTTCTGGAACGGAATTGGTGTCGGATTTTCAGGTGAGCAGAGTGTATCACCGATGGAAATGTCAGAGATACCTGAAATTGCCACGATTGCACCGATAGATGCTTCTTTTACTTCTACTTTCTGCAGACCGTCAAATTCATATAATTTACTGATCTTAACTTTCTTCTGTTTGTCAGGATCATGATGGTTGACAACAACCATGTCCTGGTTAACTGCGATCGTACCGTTATCTACTTTACCAACACCGATACGTCCAACATATTCATTATAGTCGATCGTACTGATCAGAACCTGAGTCGGAGCTTCCGGATCACCTTCTGGTGCAGGAATATAATCCAGAATGGTCTCAAACAGAGGCTTCATGTCTTTCATTTCATCCGAAATCTCAAGTGCAGCCACACCATTCTTAGCGGATGCGTATACGAATGGGCAGTCTAACTGTTCATCAGAAGCACCAAGGTCAATGAGCAGTTCCAGAACTTCATCGATAACTTCTTCGGCTCTTGCTTCCGGACGGTCAATCTTATTGATACATACGATGACCGGAAGTTTTAACTCCATTGCCTTGCGGAGTACAAATTTGGTCTGCGGCATAGCACCCTCGAACGCATCAACAACGAGGATAACACCATTAACCATTTTAAGGACACGTTCTACTTCGCCGCCGAAATCAGCATGTCCCGGAGTATCTATAATATTGATTTTTACACCGTTATAGGTGACGGCAGTATTCTTGGAGAGGATCGTGATTCCACGTTCTCTTTCGATATCGTTAGAGTCCATGACACGTTCTGCTACTTCCTGATTTTCACGGAATACACCGCTTTGCTTTAATAATTCATCTACTAATGTTGTCTTACCATGGTCAACATGGGCAATAATCGCGATATTACGTACATCTTCACGTTTTGTCTTCATTACGAATCTTCCTTTTCTCTACCTATTATTATCTGCAACCACATTAGTTTATCACATTTTTTGAAATTTACAAGTATTTAGTTCTAAAATGCTGATTTGATTCATAGACTTTGTAATGACTTAAAATACGATCCAGAGGAAGGGAGATTACAAAATTATGTCAGATAAGATGATTGAGAACAACCAGGTAACTATGATGGGAGAAATCGTATCCCCGTTTTTATTCAGCCATGAAGTATTCGGAGAAGGCTTTTATATGGTAGAAGTGGATGTGAAAAGACTCAGTAATTCCAAAGACAGGATACCGCTGATGATTTCAGAACGTCTGATAGATGTTTCGAAAGATTATACAGGGGAATTTATTATGGTAAACGGACAATTCCGGTCTTACAACAGGCACGAAGAGATGAAAAACAGATTGATTCTTTCTGTTTTTGTCAGAGAACTCTTTTTTATTGAAGAAGAGCTTGACGGGGCAAAGACGAATCAAATCTTACTGGATGGATATATCTGTAAACAGCCGGTATATAGAAAAACACCGCTGGGAAGGGAAATCGCAGATCTGTTGCTGGCAGTGAACAGACCGTACGGGAAATCCGATTACATTCCATGTATCTGCTGGGGAAGGAATGCCAGATTCGCTTCTGCATTTGAAGTTGGGGAGCACGTGCAGGTGGTTGGAAGAATTCAGAGCCGTGAATATACGAAGAAGATCACAGAAACAGAAACACAGAAAAGAGTTGCCTACGAGGTATCGGTCAGCAAGCTGGAATGTATGGATGAGCCGGTGTAAAGGATGAATTTTCGATAAGGGTTCGGATTGACATCATATTTAATTGATGATAGAATTTCATTAGATTATATGAAAGTCAGGAGGATCACTATGGCTATTTTTACAGGAGCCGGCGTGGCAATAGTCACACCATTTAATGAAGATGGAAGTATTAACTATGACAGACTTGATGAGTTGATCGAGTTTCATTGTGCACATAAAACAGACAGCATTGTAATCTGTGGTACAACAGGAGAGTCTGCTACCATGACAGAAGAAGAACACATGCAGTGTGTGAAATTCACAATCGACCGTGTGAATAAGAGAGTTCCGGTTATCGCGGGAACAGGTTCCAATTGTACACGTACTGCAATAGACATGTCAAAAGAAGCTTCCGAGTATGGAGCAGACGGTCTGCTTCTGGTTACACCTTATTACAATAAAGCAACGCAGAACGGACTTATCGGACATTTCAGTGCGGTAGCAAAAGAAGTGAAAGCACCGATCATTATGTACAGTGTTGCCAGCAGAACAGGCTGTAATATTGAACCTGCAACAGTTGCAAGACTGGTAAAAGATGTAGATAATATCGTGGGCATCAAAGAAGCATCAGGAAATATCTCACAGGTTGCAAAGATCATGAACCTGACAGACGGTAATGTTGACCTCTATTCAGGAAATGATGATCAGATCGTGCCGGTATTATCACTTGGAGGAAAAGGTGTGATCTCTGTACTGTCGAATGTGGCACCGGATGCAGCACATGACATTTGTGAGAAGTATTTTGAAGGGGATGTGAAAGGAAGTGCAGAACTTCAGCTGAAAGCACTCCCTCTGATCGATCAGTTATTCTGTGAAGTGAATCCAATCCCGGTTAAGAAAGCAATGCAGCTGATGGGAATCGACTGTGGCCCGCTTCGCATGCCGCTTACAGAGATATCCCCTGAACATGAGAAGAATCTTGCTCAGGCAATGAAAGATTTCGGTATTCAGTTAGTATAATAAAAAGACAGAAGGATATCATACGTCTATGGTATCCTTTGTTTTTACCGGCATACGCCCGGAAGAAGCATGTATACAGAGGAGGACAAGAATATGGTAAAAGCAATTATGCATGGATGTAACGGACATATGGGACGTGTTATTACAGATATTATCAAGAACACAGAAGGAATTGAACTTGTAGCAGGTATTGATAAATACACCAAAGTGCCAAATGAGTACCCTGTATTTGAGAACATTGGTGCGTGCGATGTGGAAGCGGACGTTATCATTGATTTTTCGAATGCAGCGGCAGCAGATGAATTGTTGGGTTATTGCGTGGAGAAGCAGGTGCCGGTCGTACTTTGTACAACAGGACTTTCAGAAGAGCAGCTTGCAAAGGTGGAAGAATCTGCAAAGAAAGTTGCAGTTTTAAAATCTGCAAATATGTCACTTGGAATCAACCTGCTTCTGAAGATCTTGCAGGATGCTACTAAGGTACTTTCACCGGCAGGATATGATATCGAACTGGTAGAGAAGCACCATAATCAGAAGCTGGATGCACCAAGCGGTACTGCACTTGCACTGGCTGATTCTATCAATGAAGCAGCGGATAATCAGTATCATTATGTATATGATAGAAGCCAGGTGCGCCAGAAACGCGACGGAAAAGAAATCGGAATTTCAGCTGTACGCGGAGGAACGATCGTTGGAGATCATGAGGTGCTTTTTGCAGGGCAGGATGAAGTGATCGAGTTCAAACATACAGCGTATTCCAAAGCGGTATTTGGAAAAGGAGCAGTGGAGGCTGCAAAGTTCCTGGCAGGAAAACCGGCCGGAAGATATGATATGTCAGATGTGATCCAGTTCTAAAATGTGATATGATATAAGATATTGGAATCTAAAGTCCCATCTATGATGCCGGTGGATTGTTCTGTGCTTTGTGCTCACACAATCCCGGCATCTTAAAAAAATAAAGGGGAGACCGGGAGGTAATTATGAGACAATTGGAGGAACGTTATCTGGAAAGACTTTCTCAACTGTATCCGACCATCGCCAAAGCTTCTACAGAGATCATCAATCTGCAGGCAATCTTAAATCTGCCAAAGGGTACAGAACATTTTCTGACGGACATTCATGGGGAATACGAGGCATTCGCACATGTTTTAAAGAATGGCTCTGGTTCTGTGCGCCGTAAAATTGATGATGTATTCGGTAATACTTTGAGTAGCAGGGACAAACAGACGCTTGCTACTCTTATTTATTATCCGAAAGAGAAGATGGACCGGATCAAGAAGACGGAAAAGAATATGGAAGACTGGTATAAGATCACACTATATCGCCTGATCGAAATCTGCAAAAGAACCGCCAGCAAGTATACCAGATCAAAGGTCAGAAAAGCATTGCCCGCAGATTTTGCATATGTGATTGAAGAGCTGATCACGGAGAAAAAGGATATGACGGATAAAGAGTCTTACTATAATGCAATCGTAAGCACGATCATCCGTATCGGAAGGGCAGAGAAATTTATTATTGCCATGAGTGAACTGATCCAACGGCTGACGGTAGACCATCTGCATATTGTGGGGGATATTTATGACAGAGGACCGGGACCGCATATTATCATGGACAAGCTGATGGACTATCATTCGGTAGATATCCAGTGGGGCAACCATGATGTCCTGTGGATGGGTGCGGCAGCCGGGCAGAGAGGATGTATTGCCAATGTGATCCGTATCTGTGCGAGATATGGAAATCTGGACATTCTGGAAGAAGGATATGGAATCAATCTGCTTCCGCTGGCAACATTTGCCATGAATACATATCGGGATGATCCGTGCGAATGTTTCAAATTAAAAGGCAGTCCGAATTACAGTGCAAGTGAGATGCTGCTGGATGTGAAGATGCACAAAGCGATTTCGGTGATCCAGTTCAAGGTAGAAGGGCAGATTATCAAGAAAAATCCGGGATTTAAACTGGATAAACGCAATCTCCTGCATCATATTGACTATGAAAAGGGTACAATTGAACTGGATGGGAAAGAATATAAAATGCTGGATTCGAATTTCCCGACAATTGACCCGAAAAAGCCATATGCACTTACCAAAGAAGAAGAGGATATTATGGAGCGTTTGGAGCTGTTGATGAAGGGCGAATCCTTCGTTACGCACATCGACACCGGTGTCATTTATCCGCAGATCCAGAATGATCCGTCCTCTGTTTACAGCTTCCTGCTGGTGGCAGGTTATTTGAAGGCTGTGAGCTGCGACCAGTCTTACGGCGAGGATTATATGTGCGAAGTGGCCCTGCCCAACAAAGAGATTTCTTTCGTCTACAGCAAGGAGATCCTCTCTCAGCTTGAGAATATTATTCCTCGTTCCGTTGCTATTTCTATTCAGGAAGCTATCTACAAGGTAGATAGCGACTCACTGCAAAAAACCTTGGAGAAGTTTCTGCTCCAAACAATAAGTTTCCACGATGCTGCCGACGAAACATTTTACCATGGTCTGATATTGGGTATGTGCGCTGTGATGGACAACAGCTATCGCATTACCTCCAATCGCGAAGCCGGTGATGGACGATTTGATATTCAGATGCTTCCTTTGAATAAGCGGCTGCCTGGTATTCTGATTGAATTAAAGGCTGGAAAAGACCGCTCTGAAGCACAGCTTGAAGCCCTTGCTAATGTTGCATTGCAACAGATTAACGACCGTGCATACAGCGTTGATTTGCAGGCAATGAATGTTACGTCAATTATAAAAATCGGCATTGCATTCTCTGGTAAAAGAACACGCATTGCTGCTGAAAGGCAAAATATCGAATAAGCATCTTCGCTCAGCAGGCTGGCTATCATCCAAGTCAGCCTGCTGTTTCATTGTCGTCGCGCTTATTTCTTTGTTTATGCGGCGCAGTTTCTGAGCTGCTCTCTGCGGCAAAAAGCACCTGCTGTTGGAGGTAAATCTGGTCGGAACCACTTTTAATATACAGATTTCAATCCCACACAAATCCCAAAAGCCGAAAGCGGTGTCTGGAGCAAGCAGGGTAAAAGAGTTCCAAAGAGGAACTGTTGGAGCGGCAGAAAGCGCCAAAGAGTGCGACACAGTTCTGCCTGAAGGTTCAGACATAGGTTTGGGAGCAGGAGACCGCGCGTTCGAGCCGCGCTACTCGGACCAAAAGCCCCTTGGGATCTATGATCTCAAGGGGCTTCTCTTTCTATATAGAACGTTTCCGGAATGAAATAGTGTCGGTTTTCCTTTTAGTGTGCTATAAATAACCGCAAAAGGTTGGGCAGGGGTTCGGCTTTTTTACTGCGCTTTCAGAGCACGCTCCCACTCGGTCTCTTTAAATCCGACGAGGACAAGATCGTCCCCGACCAGAAGCGGGCGTTTGACCAGCATCCCGTCCGCAGCAAGAAGCCGCAGCATCTCCTCCTCACTCATGCCGGGCAGCTTGTCCTTGAGTTCCATGGACTTGTAGAGCAGACCGCTGGTATTGAAAAATTTCTTCAGCGGCAGACCACTGCGCTCGTGCCACGCTGCCAGCTCGTCGCAGGCGGGATTCGCCGTCTTGATGTCGCGGAGCTCGTAGGCGATTTTGTGCTCGTCCAGCCACTTTCGCGCCTTCTGGCAGGTCGTACACTTGGGGTAACAGATAAATACCATAGTCTTTCGCTCCATTTCTGTGTTTGCGTTTTTATGATAGCACATTCCGTAAGAACGGGCAAGAAACAGGATAAAAAAGCCTCCCGTCCGACACCGGCACATGTCCACCGGAAACCGAACGGGAAGCGTTTTGGAGGATTATAGATTTGCGCTCTTAAAACGAAGCGCTATATGCTCGGCAAGCAGGGCGATGAATTCGCCGTTTGTCGGTTTTCCTTTGGCTCCGGAGATGGTGCCGCGGAAGATTTTCTGCTGCATCTCGAAGTCGCCGCGGTTCCATGCGATCTCGATCGCATGGCGCATTGCCCGCTCTACGCAGGCAGGCGTCGCAGAAAACCTTTTGGCGATCTCCGGATACAGCACCTTCGTTATTCCGGCGACGGAGCCCGTACCGCGGATCGTAAAAAGGATCCCTGCACGCAGGTATTGAAAGCCTTTAATATGCGCCGGTACGCCCATCTCGTGGAGAAGGTTGGTGACGGCGCTTTCCAGATGTGCGGGCGCGGGAGCCGGCACCTTCGGCGAGGGGGCCAGTCCGGGGACGGCGGCGGGC
>ERZ772889.1626-NODE-1626-length-19828-cov-12.192181_pt1 | contig 19828 bp, 19 predicted proteins | sample MGYA00512127_ERZ772889 | MGnify/ENA primary metagenome ERZ772889 (study PRJEB29015, sample SAMEA2737689) | human gut metagenome | biome: human gut; feature: human-associated habitat; material: faeces | place: China | collected 2012 ...
CAGTCGAAAGGCTGTGACGCAAAGCTACAGGGCCTGTAAAATGGCAGCCAGCTGCGTAAATATGGAACATTTCTTATAAAATAAATAGGGAGAAATGACTGAAATGCACAGTAGGAGAATCTAGGGTGCTTTTTTATTGCCTGCGAAAAGAAAATACGAGAGGAGGAGTTTGCATTTTCCCGCCATCCGGCGATCACCGCATTTACGAGCATGAACGTGGAGACACCGACCATCGTGGCGTATCTGTTTGACCACCCGCTGTATCTGGTGGCACTGATTGCAGGTGTGCTGCTGTTCTGCTTGCGGAGGATAATGCACTGAATGCAGAGGTTGCGACGGAGCTGCTCGGAAGCCTCAGCCTTGTCGTGGACTGGGCGGAGAATGGTTCCAAGGCCGTGGATCAGTTTGAAGCGTCGGATCCGGGAAGCTATTTTGCGATCTTCATGGATATGCAGATGCCGGTGATGGATGGCATCGAGGCGACGAAAAAAATTCGAAACAGTGTGCGTGAGGACAATGATGTTCCGATTTTTGCGATGACAGCAAATACCTTTGCAACGGACCGCAAGCGGTGCGCGGACGCGGGCATATTTCGAAACCGGTGAATTTAAAAGAGATTCAGACGACGCTGGACGAGAAAGTGCGGACGGCATGCGCCGGATAACGGGACGGATTAATAACAGAAAAATTTGGAGAAGGGGCTCTACTGCTTTGGATTGCAGTGGAGCCTTTTTATGGTGTATCATAGGAAGTAAAAGAAAACAGGGGAGAATCACGGAATGGAAATTGCAGAAAATATCACATGGACCGAGGAACTGGAAAGGCTGGATGTGCTTCTTTCGCAGGGGCAGTTCGAGCTGCTGCTTCCGGGTGAGCGGTACGGGGGAGGAGAAAAGGAGATCTGGCTTGTCTATCTGATGAACGATGCGGCAGAGAGCTTTCTCGTTTTTCATGACGCGGAGCTGACGGGAACGTATCAGAAGGAATACGAGGGAGAAATAGATGCCGCACTGGAAAAAGACGGGGAGCAGTACGTTCTGATCGTGCGGCAGAAAGAGACGGTGTGCACGCTGTTTTTCAGCCGCCTTTCACTGGAAGTGCATCTGTTTGATTACGGAAAAACGGGTCATTTCTGGGTGGACGGATACGAGTATCTGCGGCAGATTGAGTTCCGTATTGCGATCCTGCGGGACAAGCTGGAATACCTCGGCGAGACGTTCTGCACCGAGGAAGAAATGCGTCTGGCATCGCTGGCCAATTTCCCGCCGCTCAATTTCTGCTGCTACCCGGCCGTGCCGGATCAGTATCTCGTACCGTCATGCCCGTGGTGGGAAGCGACGGAAGAGGCAATTACGGAGATGAAAAAACTGGCATCGGAGGCAGGCGATAAAGTGCTGCTGTGGTATCTTGCACTTTATGAAAAATGGCAGGGAAAACTCCTCGCAAAACAGATCGCAAAACTGCTGCATACGAGCCGCCACGCGAAAGTCGTGGATTTACTGGAAAAAAAACTGGCCCGCGAAGCACAGAATTATCCGAAACGACGCTTCACCGGCGAAGAAGGAACCCAGATCCGAAAAATCCAGGAGCAGGCAATGAAACGGAAAAAGATACTGGAAGCCGAAGGAAAACGCGCATCATTGCTGCGCGAGGAGCCATTCTTTTATGCACGGGATTCGGTGGAATATAAGGTCCATCTGATGATCTGGGGAACGAGAGGGAAAGAGCGGGTTGTGGAGGTTGAGACGTTTAAAATTTCCAGAACGCAACGGCAATGATCAGCTCCTTTACGGATGAGCCGGAAGTGATTCAGTTTTAATACCAGTAGACAAGAAGTCCCCCGCTTCTAAAGTGGTGGGATGAATTGTTAAAAGAAACATAACGGCAGTGGCGGGCGGAGAGAAATCGGTATCCTCCACAGACATGAGGCAAGTCACAGTCGAACTATTTTCGACATGTCAGACTCCGTGAAAATACTGACTGTGAGTTGAAACAATCCGCAGACGATCCGCTAAATTGTAAAAATTCTGTGAAAACAGGGCAGAAAAAGAGGCTGTTTTTGACAACAGCCTCTTTTTTTAGTATAATGGGGATTAGCTGTTGCCAGAAGAAAAGGGCGGACAGCGCTGCCGGAAGAAACGGCAGGAAAACATGGAGGAAACGCTTCTGGATTTCGAAGGAAAACAGAAGTATACAGAACAATGAATGCAGAACTGGAAATTTTAGGTGTGAAGCTGAAACATTACCGCGTCGATGCGGCAATGGAGATTGCAGAGGAATACCTCTCGAACGATAAGCTGAACACCATCGGGATTGTTACAATGCAGATGCTGATGCAGGCGAGCAAGGAACCGACGTGGAAACAGTATATCGAAGATCTGGATCTGACGGTCATCGGGGAAACCGAGGTGCTGGAGGCAGCAGGAATCGACCCGGAGACGCCGTCCTATGAGGAAGTGGAGACGAACGAGTTCATCGCACGCTTTTTCTGGGGACTGATTCAGAAGAAAAGCCGGATTTTCGTACTGGGCGACACTGAGGAAGAACTGCAGACACTGCAGAAATATCTGACAGAAACGTATCCCGGCATTGAGATCGGAGGCGGTGCTGTCGTCGAGACGCTGGAGGAATCCGCGTTTGACAGCCTGGTCAACGAGATCAACAGCCAGACGACGGACGTGATTGTGAGCGGCCTTGCAGGAACGCGGCAGGATCGTTTCGTTCTGGAAAACAGCAGCAAAATCAGCGCGAAAATCTGGCTGAGCCTTGGCGAACACTCAACACTGCAGAACGAGGCCGGTATAAAAACGAGCTGGTGGGGAACTCTGCTAAAGAAGAATACGTTCAAGTGGATGGTAACAAAATATAACAGCGAAAAGGACGGTTGAAGTTCATGAACTGGATACGGAACAAACAGCAGTGGAGAGATTATCTGCTGATTACGCTGGGAACCGCGGTCATGGCGGTTGCGACCAGCTCGATTTACGACCCGGCGGGGCTTGTTACCGGAGGATTTTCCGGTCTTGCAATCGTCATCAAACAACTGAGCCAGATGCTGTTCGGAAAAGGAGTTCCGCTCTGGGTGACGAACCTTGTGCTGAACATTCCGCTCTTTCTTTTTGGAATCCGCATGAGCCGTGATTTTCTTGTGAAAACCATTTTTGGAACCCTGATGAACACGTTCTGGTTTGCCGTTCTCCCGGTTCTGCAGCTGGTGCCGGATGACAGGATGCTCTCCGCACTTTTTGGCGGCGTTCTGATGGGAGCCGGCATCGGCCTTGTCTTTATCGGAAACGGAACGACGGGCGGAACGGATATGATGGCGGCTCTGATCCAGAGAAAGCTGCGCCACTATTCCGTTGCACAGGTTATGCAGGTGCTTGATGGAATCATCGTCATCGCCGGTATTTTTGTCTTCGGTATCCACGCTTCGCTCTATGCGATCGTGGCAATCTACGTGACGACGAAAATGACGGATGCCCTGATGGAAGGTATGAATTATGCGAAATCCGCGTTTATCATTACCGCGCATCCGGAGCAGGTAGCCGATGAGCTCATGAAAGAACTCGACCGCGGCGCGTCCGGCATCCACATCAAGGGAATGTACACGGGCGAAGAGCGTATGATGGTATTCTGTGTTGTGGGCAAAAAACAGATCCCGCAGCTCAAACAGATCGTAGGAACGATCGATCCGGACGCGTTTGTCGTTGTGTCGGATGCAAGAGAGGTCTTAGGAGAGGGCTTCCAGACGGATTTCTCCTGACCTTTTTACGTATTTTGTGGTATAAATGTTGTGTTTTCTCTTCCTTTTTTGTCTATTTTGTATTAAAATAAGTATATCTGTGAGGTACTTTGCATCAGGCGCAGAACCATAGGGGTGTGGATATGCCTGGCAATGAAAGCGGGTGCAGCCGGAGACAAACTATAGGATGAAAGAGGGAAGAAAATATGATTTCAAATCAGATTTTACAGAGTACCATTGAGGGAATCAAAAATATTTCGCGTGTCGAACTCTGCGTGACTGATGTAGAAGGAAAGGTTCTGGTAACGACGTTTCCGGAGGTTGAGATCAGCCAGAATGATATTGTAACGTTTGCGCAGTCTCAGGCAGATTCCCAGACCATGAAAAATTATCAGTTTTTTAAAGTATACGATGAACACCAGCTGGAGTACATTCTGGTTGTAAAAGGCGGAAACGATGACATTCACCTGATCGGGAAAATGGTTACCTTCCAGATTCAGGGCCTCCTTACCGCCTACAAGGAGCGCTTCGATAAAGACAACTTTATCAAGAATCTGCTGCTCGACAATCTGTTGCTGGTCGACATCTACAACAGGGCGAAGAAGTTACATATTGAAGTGGAAGCACGCCGCCTTGTATTTATTCTTGAGACAAATCCGGATAAAAACAGCGGGGCGCTGGAAAGCGTCAAGAGTCTGCTCGGTACCAAATCCGGTGACTTTATAACTGCCGTCGATGAGAAAAACATTATCATCGTCAAGGAACTTGCTCCAGGTGAGGATTATGCCCAGATGAACAAAGTGGCAGCCACCATTCTGGAAGCAGCAGGAAGAGATGAGGAGGGGAAAACCCACGTTGCTTACGGTACCATTGTCAAGGAGATCAAAGAAGTATCGCGTTCCTACAAAGAAGCCAGAATGGCGATGGACGTCGGAAAAATCTTCTCCGCTGAGAATGATATCTATGCATACAGCTCACTGGGTATCGGCCGTCTGATTTACCAGCTTCCGATCCCACTGTGCAAAATGTTCATCAAAGAGATTTTTGGCAACAAATCGCCGGATGACTTTGATGAAGAGACACTGACAACGATCAATAAATTCTTTGAAAATTCTCTGAATGTCTCGGAAACCTCGAGACAGCTTTATATACACCGAAATACCCTTGTCTATCGGCTGGATAAGCTGCAGAAGAGCACGGGACTCGATCTTAGAGTTTTTGAAGATGCGATCACATTCAAGATTGCGCTTATGGTTGTGCAGTACATGAAATACATGGAAACGCTCGATTATTAAGCGAGAACCCTTGAAGGAGGAATTGCATGATAACATTGGATAGTGTAAGTAAGAGTTACGCGAAAGGCCAGCCGGCCGTCAACAACGTATCCTTACACATCGAGAAGGGGGAATTCGTCTTTATCGTGGGAAACAGCGGTTCTGGAAAATCGACGCTGATCAAGCTCCTTTTGAAAGAACTCGAGCCCACATCCGGTACCATTAAGGTAAACGGACAGATCTTAAATAAAATGAAACGCTGGAGAGTGCCGAAATACCGCCGCGGTGTCGGCGTCGTATTCCAGGATTTCCGCCTTTTAAAAGACCGGAATGTCTATGAAAACGTAGCATTCGCACAGCGTGTCATCGAGAAACCGAACCGCGTCATCAAAAAGCGCGTGCCGGAAGTCCTGACGCTGGTCGGACTGGCAGAGAAGTACAAATCCTTCCCGAAGGAGCTTTCCGGAGGAGAGCAGCAGCGAGTTGCCGTGGCAAGAGCCATTGTCAACCGGCCTGACATTCTTCTGGCGGACGAGCCGACCGGAAACCTGGACCCGGGAAACTCCATGGAGATTATGAAGCTCCTGGAGGAAATCAACAACAGAGGAACGACCGTTCTTGTGGTAACCCACAACCGTGAGATCGTCAACTCCATGAAAAAACGCGTTATTACCATGCGAAAAGGCGTGGTAGTCAGCGATGAGAAGGAGGGCGAGTACCATGAGGTTTAGTACACTGGGCTACAGCATCAAACAGGGTGTCAAAAACATCTGGAGAAACAAGATGTTCTCGCTGGCATCCATCGCAACCATGGGAGCCTGTATCTTTCTGTTCGGTATCTTCTTTGCGGTTGTCATCAACTTTAACTACATCGTAAAAAATGCCGAGACAGACGTATCCATGACCGTTTTCTTCAACGAAGATGCGGATCAGGCGACGATCGATGAGATCGGAACGGAGATCAAGGCCAAGACCGATGTGGTCAAGGAATGTAAGTATGTTTCCGCGGATGAGACGTGGGAAAACTTTGCAAAACAGTATTTCGAAGGAAAAGAGGAATACAAGGACGGCTTTAAGCCAAACGACAACCCGCTCGCAACTTCTGCTCACTACGAGGTTTACGTATACCAGGTAGAGACGCAGGATGCACTGGCTGAGTATATCCGCTCGCTGGACGGTGTCCGTGAGGTTAAACAGGCCGAGGGCGCAACAACAACGTTGACGACGATGAACCGTGTCATTGGCTACGTTTCCATCGCGATCATCCTGATTCTTCTTGCCGTATCTGTTTTCCTGATCAGCAATACCGTCACGATCGGTATTTCGGTCCGGAAAGAGGAGATCGGTATCATGAAGCTGATCGGTGCGACGAACCTGTTTGTAAGGGCTCCGTTCCTGATCGAGGGTATCCTGATCGGTCTTGTCGGAGCAGCGATTCCGCTGGGGCTGCTGTACGTTGTATACAACAGAGTCATCAGCTACGTTATGGCGGAGTTCAGCGTACTGTCGAACTTTATGGCATTCATGCCGGTATCGGCCGTCTTCCGGATTCTGCTTCCGGTCGGACTCATTCTCGGTATGGGAATCGGTCTTGTCGGCAGTATCTTTACGATTCGAAAACACTTGAAAGTCTGATAGGATTAGACAATATAATGAAGTAAAAATAAGTCCCGGAATCCGTCAAAAGATTCCGGGATCTTTCGATTGGGAGGCATATTTTGGAAGAACTGATGAAGGAAGAAAAAGAGGGCGTAAAAGCGGCAGAGCAGGAAAAACCGAAAAAGCGCAGAAACAGAAAGAAAAACCGAAAAAATGAGATGCGGAAGAGCTACTTTGCGGGCATGATTTCCATGCTGGCGCTTGTAATGATCGTGCTTGTCGGAACAACGTTTCTTTGGCCGGGAAGCAGTGCGGACCACCCCGGCGGCTTCTGGTCGTGGCGGAAGACGGCGGCGATCAAAGCGATGATCAGCCAGCTTTACGCGGGCGATGTGGATGACACAGAGCTGTCGAATGCGATGTATAAAGGGATGATCAGCGGCCTCGGCGACAAGTATTCTACGTATTACACGAAAGAGGAATACGAAGCGATCAAGACAGCGCAGGAGGGTTACTATCAGGGCATCGGTGTTACGGTGACGCTGGACGGCGATAAGCTGCAGGTCACCGGCGTACAGGACGATACCCCGGCGGCGAAGGCCGGTATTCAGGCGGATGACCGTATTGTGAAGATTGACGGGCAGACACTCGAAGGCTTAAACCTCAACGATGCGGTCGGTCTTCTGAAAAACAGCGAGAACGACACCGTGACGCTTTCCATCGAGCGGGAAGGCGAGGCGGATCTGATTGAAACGGAAGTCAAAAAAGAGAAGCTTGCGGCGATTGTGGCAGACGGTAAAATGCTGGACGACAAGATCGGCTATCTGGCCATCAGCGAGTTTACAGGGCTTACCTCCGAGCAGTTCCAGAAAGTATACCAGTCACTGCAGGATCAGGGCATGGAGCGCCTGATCATCGATCTGCGCGGCAATCCGGGCGGCCTCGTGACGGCAGTCTGTGACACCCTGCGCCAGATCCTGCCGGAGGGACTCATCGTGTATACCGAGGATAAAAATGGAAAACGGGAAGAGTATACCTGCGACGGCGATACCCCGATCTCGATTCCACTCGTCGTGCTGGTCAATGAAAATACGGCAAGTGCGGCAGAAATCTTCACGGGAGCAGTCAAAGATTACGGCATCGGAACGATTGTCGGAACGACGACATTCGGAAAAGGCATTGTCCAGAACACATTCCAGCTCTCCGACGGCAGTGTGGTGAAGCTGACGATTGCCCATTATTACACGCCGCTCGGCAACGACATCCACAAGGTCGGTATCGCGCCGGATGTCGAGGTGGAGCTGCCGGATGACTCGACGAGCGATGTGCAGCTCGAAAAAGCGCTGGAAGTTGTCAAAGGACTGGAAGGTGCGGAATAAAATAAGAATTTTCATAGAAAAGCAGGAAAAAGGTAGGAAAAAAAGCACGAACGTGTTATCTTAGTAGAGGAGCCGAAAACAGATCTTGGCAGGCTCTAAAAGAAAGTGAGGAAAGACAGATGAACTTTACAGAAAGAAGAAAACAGGTTTTTGATAAAATGGACCAGGATTCCGCACTGCTTTTGTTTTCTGGAATCGAGCTGCATGTCAGCGCAGACGAATATCTGCCGTTTGAAGCAAACCGCAACTTTTTCTATCTGACCGGCCTTCGCAGAGATCACATGATCCTGATGATGAAAAAGACCGCAAAAGAGGAGAAATCCATTCTGTTTATCGAGAAAGCGGATCCGAGCCAGGAGAGATGGTTTGGAAGAAAAGTAACCGTATCCGAGGCACAGGAGATTACCGGAATCGACGACGTTCGTTTCCTGGATTCCTTTGAGGGTATGGTAAACCGTCTGATGGCACGCGAGGACATCGGAACCCTGTATTTCGACTGCTACCGCTATCAGTTCGAGGATCTGCCGGACTACAACATGGTAAAGGCAGAGGAGTTCGCAAAGAAATTTCCAGGCAGACCGATTAAAAACATTGCTCCTGTCATCGCAGCACTGCGGATGCAGAAAGATGAGGATGAGATCGCTCTCGTCCGCCAGGCAATCAAGATCACCGACGACGCGCTGAAATTCGTGATGAAGAATCTGAAACCGGGCTGCACCGAGTATCAGGCACAGGCTGATTTCGAGTACAAGATTTTCCACGAGGGAGCAGACGGAACCGCATTCCCGACGATCGCAGGAAGCGGTGCAAACGGAACGATGCTGCACTACGACACCAACCGTGACGTGTGCGAGGATGAAACCCTGCTTCTGATGGACCTCGGAGCAAAATTCCAGGGCTACTGCGCAGATATCACCAGAACGTATCCAGTCAACGGAAAATATACGGACCGTCAGAGACAGGTTTACGACGTTGTTCTGGCAGCAAACCGCGCCGTTGCAAAAGCAGCAAAACCGGGTATGACATTAAAAGAGCTCGACGATATCGCAAAGGATGTTCTCGGCGAGGGCTGTGTGAAACTTGGCCTGATCGAGAAGAAAGAGGATGTCGGAACCTATTACATGCACGGCGTTTCCCATCACCTCGGCATCGATGTACACGATGTGACCGCGGCATGGAACGACAAGCTGCGTCCGGGTGCCATTATTACCGACGAGCCTGGTTTGTATATTGACGAATGGGAAATCGGTATCCGGATTGAGGACGATATTCTGATTACAGAAAACGGCAGCGAGGTTCTCTCTGAAGCCGTGATGCGTGATCCGGATCAGATTGAAGCGTTTATGCAGGAAAAGTAAAAAAATGACATCGGAAGATGCCAAACCGAAACAAAGCCCAAAGAAAAGAGGCGCAAAAAATCCTGAAAATTTTCCGGAAAAGCAGGAAAAGGTCAGGAACAGATGAAAAGGAGAAAACAAGATGAAAATTGCAGTCACATACGATAACGGGAATATTTTCCAGCACTTTGGAAAAACAGAGAACTTTAAAGTTTATGAAGTAGAAGACAATAAAGTGGTTTCCAGCGAAGTGATCGGATCCAACGGAACCGGCCACGGCGCACTGGCAGGCCTTCTTTCCGAGCAGGGCGTGGATGTTCTGATCTGCGGCGGCATCGGCGGCGGTGCACAGGCAGCTCTTGCTGAGGCAGGCGTAGAGCTCTGCTCCGGAGCGGAAGGAGATGTGGATGCAGCGGTGGAAGCTTACTTAAACGGAACGCTCACATCTGCAGGTGCAACCTGCGATCACCACGATCATGAGGAAGGCCATTCCTGCGGCGACCACTGCGGAAGCCATGAGGAAGAGGAGAGCTCCTGCGGCGGTTCCTGCGGAACCTGCGGCGGCGGATGCGGTGCACCGACTCCGGTTATGGAAGGTAAGAATGTCGGAAAAACCTGCCGTACCCACTACAGAGGAACCTTCAACGATGGAACCCAGTTTGATTCTTCCTACGACCGCGGCGAACCGCTCGAGTTCATCTGCGGTGTGGGCCAGATGATCCGCGGCTTCGATGCAGCCGTTGCAGAGATGGAAGTCGGCGAAAAAGTCAACATCCATCTGATGCCGGAGGAGGCTTACGGAATGCCGGATCCGAACGCAATTTTCACCGTTGCGATCGCACAGCTTCCGGGAGCAGAGGAAGTAGAGGTCGGACAGCAGGTTTATCTGCAGAACCAGTACGGCCAGCCGTTCCCGGTAAAAGTTACCGCAAAAGACGAGACCAATATCACGTTTGATGCCAACCATGAGATGGCTGGAAAAGAGCTGAATTTTGAGATTGAGCTGGTTGAAGTGAAATAAAAAAATGCATAAAAAGAGTGTCAGGGCGAAGGAGCCAGGCACTCTTTTTTGATGCGCAGAAAAATCAACGATTCCCATTTCCGATTTCCGTTATTTTTTGTAAAAGTAAACAAAAAATGACCAAAATTCATTTTTTGCCATTTCAAATATTGACTAATAGTCATTTAAGTTGTAAGATGTGGTACTAGAAAAACAAGTTAAAAATGAATCAGAGGAGATGAATGAAAATGGTTAAAGTTGGCAAATGGATTGCCAAGCACAGGATTCTGATGCTGATCATTGGATTTCTGCTGATTATTCCGTCAGTCATCGGAATGGCAGCAACGAAAGTAAACTATGATCTGCTCAGCTATCTGCCGGAGCATCTGGAAACTGTAAAAGGACAGGACATTCTGGTAGATGAATATGGCATGGGTGCGTTCTCTATGGTTGTCGTGGAAAACATGGAAATGAAGGACGTACAGAAACTCGAAGAAAAATTCGAGCAGGTAAACCACGTAAAAGAAGTTTTATGGTATGACGATGTGGCAGACATCAGCGTGCCGGTTGAGATGATCCCGGAAAAACTCCGGAAAGCATTCTACAATGGGGATGCAACCATGATGCTCGTTCTGTTCGACAATACGACTTCTTCCGATGACTCCATGGAGGCAATCGAGGATCTTCGTAAAATTGCGAACGAGCAGTGCTTCATCGGCGGTATGACCGGTGTTGTTACCGATATCAAAAACGTAGCATTAAAAGAGCTGCCGGTTTACGTTGTCATCGCCGCAGTTTTGAGCCTCGTTGTCATCGAGCTGACATCGACTTCCTTCGTTGTTCCGATCCTGTTCCTGTTAAGTATCGGACTTGCAATCCTTTACAACCTGGGAAGCAACGTGTTCCTTGGTGAGACTTCCTACATCACAAAAGCGCTGACCGCCGTGCTGCAGCTTGGTGTTACGATGGACTACTCCATCTTCCTGCTGAACAGCTTCGAGGAGAATAAAAAGCGTTTCCCGGATGACAAAGAGCGTGCGATGGGCCATGCAATCGCCAACACATTCAAATCCGTAGCCGGAAGCTCCGTTACCACCGTAGCCGGTTTCCTGGCACTGTGTGTTATGACCTTTGCCCTTGGCCGCGACCTTGGTATCGTTATGGCAAAAGGTGTTTTGATCGGCGTTGTCTGCTGTGTCACCGTCCTGCCGGCCATGGTTCTGGTATTTGACAAGGCAATTGAGAAAACGAGACACAAACCGCTGGTAAAAAGCCTGGATAAACCGTCCGCCTTTATCACCAAACATTATAAAGTATGGGTTGTGATCTTCCTGGTTCTGCTGTTCCCGTCGATCTACGGAAACAATCATACCCAGATTTATTACAACATCGCACGTTCCCTTCCATCTACCCTGGACTGTAACGTGGCAAACGATGAAGTAAAAGCGCAGTTCAACGTCAGCAACATGCACATCGTCATGATGGACCGCGATATGGACTCCAAACAGAAAAAGAAAATGATGGATGAGATCGGCAAGGTAAAAGGTGTCAAATCAACCATCAGCATGGGCTCCCTGCTCGGCCCGACCATTCCGGAATCCATGATCCCGGAAAATCTCCGAAGCATGCTGCAGAGCGATGAGTATGAGCTTGCATTTGTGAGCTCTGAATATGAGTCCGCAACAGATGAAGTAAACGAACAGGTCAAAGCGATTGACAAAATCGTAAAATCCTACGATAAAGATGGAATGGTCATCGGTGAAGCACCGTTGATGAAAGACCTGCAGGATGTTACCGATGCTGACCTTGTCAACGTAAACGTGCTTTCCATTGGTGCAATCTTTATTATCATTCTGCTGATCTTCAAATCGATTTCTCTGCCGATTATTCTGGTAGCAGTCATCGAGTTTGCAATTATGCTGAATATGGCAATCCCGTATTATCAGGGAACCAGCCTTCCATTCGTGGCCAGCATCGTAATCGGAGCGATTCAGCTCGGTGCAACCGTGGACTACGCGATCTTGATGACAACCCGTTATCAGAAAGAGCGCCAGAATGGAAAAGACAAAAAAGAAGCTATCAGTATTGCGCATAAGACCAGTATGCCGTCCATCATCAGCAGTGGCCTGAGTTTCTTTGCCGCAACCTTCGGTGTAGCCTGCTACTCTCAGGTTGAGATGATCGGTTCCATCTGTACCCTGCTTGCGCGGGGCGCGATCATCAGTATGGTCGTTGTTATCCTGATTCTGCCGGCAATGTTTATGATTTTCGATAAACTGATCTGTAAGACATCGATTGGATTTTTAAAGAAGAAAACAAAATAAAGTATGACAAATCCCCTGTACCGGAAGTAGCTGGTGCGGGGGAATTTTTTTGCTTTGCGTTCAAATTCCTGATGTGACGGATAAGATTCTGCCACGGATTGAAGACTGGCAGAACCGGCCACTGGACGAGGTCTATCCTATTCTCTACATCGATGCAATCCATTATTCTGTAAGGGATAATGGCGTGATCCGAAAGCTTGCTGCTTATGCATCAGAAAAACTATTTCGAAGTGACAAGTCTTATCTTGGAAATAAAAGCATGCGGGTCTGTTCAGAGGAAGCACTTTCTTCCAAGATATTCATTCAGTTTATTGCTCTGATTCTGCGAAGCAGGATCTATACTGCGTTAAAAGATAAATGTGAAAAGATGCTGAAAAAACCGAATTATATGACGGTACCGGCAGCACTGAAAGAACTGGAAAAGATTGTAATGATAAGGCATTTGGACGGCTTTTATAGGCTGGATCATGCCGTCACAGCAACACAGAAGACCATCCTGGACGCATTCGGGTTAAGTGAAGGAAGTGTACGGAATCAGGCAAAAGAAATCGGAAAGACACTGCAAGATAGGACGGACAAGGACTAAAGGAGAAGAAAAAATGGCAAGAATACGTAGAAACAGTGAGCAGACATTGGAATTTAAGATCGAACAGGCTGAAGCAAAAGTAGCAAGAACAAGAGAAGCCCATGAAAAAGCGGTGGATGAACTGAAAAAGTTATACGATATCCGAAAAGCATATCAGAGAGATGAACTTCTAAAAGCATTAGAATCCAGCCATCGCTCGTATGATGAGATCCTGGCATTTATCACGTCATCCGCAGAGGAGAAATCATGATGATCAAGGAAAAGAATTTAACCAACGCAGAGAAAAAACGAATCGAATCACTGGATAAGCGAATCGAAAAAATCCAGAATAAAATTGCGGTCAACCGCAAAGAGTATGATGCCATGACAAAAGAACTTCAAAAGCTGCTCGAAGAGAGATATCCCGAGAGAAGGTCTGAAAAGATAAAACATTCTTAGCAAAAGACATAGGATCACCTCACAAATAATCTGAGATCATTATACCATTTCCTGACATAAATTTGTTGTTTTATATGAAATTTTTAAGGTTCGCACGGGTGTACCTTTTTTTACAAAAATGATTAGTCAATATTTCTAAATTTAAAGGTTAATTTTCCTATATCTTCCAATATACTATCCATGATATCTTTCAGATAAGTAAAAACGCGCGTGAAAATCTAAAATAATCTTGGAGAGTTATTGCAATGAGAGACAAATAATAGAGGTATTGTAAAATCTCAAATGTTTGGCCTTATAGTAGGACTTTCTAAGAATATAGGGAGGAATAACATGAAAAGGAAGAAAATTTTAGCTCTGCTTATGGTAGCAGCACTCTGCGTTGGAACAGTGGCAGGATGTGGCTCCAAGGATACGGAAAGCAGTAAGAGCGAAAGCGGCAAGAATGAAAACAGCGAGAGCAGTACTGGGGACAGTAAGGATGATTTGTCACCTATAACTTTCAAGTACTACAATGCAGACGGAAAAAATGGTAACTGGGAAAATCCTGTTGCTCAGGCGATTACTGAAGCCACCCACACTGATGTATCAGGGTCTTCAGGTTGGATACGGACTGGCAATCACAAAGGACTGTGAGGATCCGGTTCGTGCAATTAAATTCCTTGATTATCTCTGCTCCGATGAGGGTGCAGTACTTTACAAATGGGGTGTTGAAGGAGAAAACTATTTTGTAGATGAGAATGGAATGAGATATCGTACGGAAGAAGAGATTGCAAAAGCAAGTTCTGATCCGGATTACGGAAAAAATACTGGTATTGGCAATTATACGGGATTTCCGATTTATGGAGACGGTGCAGTGGATGAAAATGGTAATCCTTACACACCTGTTACGAGAGAATCTGTAATTGCAGAGTATAACGAGGAGCAGAAGGCAGCTTGTGAAGCATGGAATGTAGAGATGCTGACCGATATCTTCCCGCAGCCAGATGAATTCGAAACACCGCCGTATTCCCCACTTTGGGCATATGCGACACCGCAGGAGATTACGAGCAATGTGGAAATTCTGAATGAGATTGCATGGCCGGGACTGGTTAAGTGCGTAACAGAAAGTGCAGATAATTTTGATGCAAACTGGGATAAGCTGATTGCGGATTATGAGGCTAATGGATTGGAAGAAACAGAACAGATGATGACAGATTTCCTGGCAGAAAAAATTTCATAAACAAAAATATGGAAACTGATAAAGGGACCTGATTTGTAAGGAGTCAGGTTCTTTTCATAAATGGATAAGAGGGGAATAGAAATGAAAGGCAGGGAAAAAATATGAAAAGTAATACGATATATCCGCCGATGTCCGAACGTGAGATCAGCGGTGCTGCAATATCGAGAGAAGCGGCGACGCAGGGAATGGTACTTTTAAAAAACATAAATGGGGTTCTTCCGTTAAAGGGCAGGGGAAAGATTGCCTTGTTTGGAAACGGAGCTGCCAGAACAATCCGCGGCGGAACGGGATCGGGAGATCCTTTTAACGGCGGTCTTTCCGGCGGTGGTGATCAGGATGTGGATCAGTCTCTGCGTTATCATATTAATATTCTGAATGCTATGGAAACAGAAGGTTTTGAGATTGTGAACCGGGAACAGCAGATGGCGTGGGCCAGATGCTATGATCTGGCCAAAAGAGAGATGAAGGACCAGGTCATGAGTGTTTTTGCGTTTCCGGAGGAACCGCTGACAACAGAAAAACTGGAAGAATATGCAAAAGAAACAGAAATTGCTATTTGTGTCATTTCGAGAAATTCCGGTGAGGGAAATGATCGTTTCATGAAAAAAGAAGTATCCATTGGGGATAAAAAGTATGAAATTGGAGATTACAGGCTTTCTGCAGTGGAGATGGATAATCTTAAAAAGCTGCGGTCAGCTTTTTCTTCATTGATACTGGTGCTGAATGTTCCGGGCTCCATATCGGTGCAGGATCTGGAGGCAGCTTGTGCGGATGCTATTCTTCTCATGGGGCAGGCAGGACAGGAGGGAGGAGCCGCCGTTACCGATATTCTCACAGGTAAGGCAACACCGTCAGGAAAGCTGACCGCAACCTGGGCAAAAAAATATGAAGATTATCCTACGGCAGGCAATTTCCTTCAGGATTTTAATAAGGCAGTATATACGGAAGGAATTTATGTAGGTTATCGTTACTTTGATACATTTAATGTTGAGCTGGGTTATCCTTTTGGTTATGGAATCTCCTATACGACATTTGCATTGGGAAATCTGGAGGCATCGCTGGATGAGGATACACTGGTTCTTGGCGTAACAGTAGAAAATACAGGAGCGTTTGCCGGACGTGAAGTTGTGCAGGTATATGTTTCTGCACCGGTATCGGAGATGGATATGCCGCAACAGGAGCTGAAAGGTTTCCAAAAAACGATGTTACTGGCACCGGGCGAAAAGGAAGATATCAAAATCCGCATACCGCTGCGTAATCTTGCATCTTATAGTGAAAATGCAGGAGGTTATATTCTGTCAAAAGGAGATTATGGAGTGCGTATCGGTACTTCTTCCAGAGATACAAAACCGGTGTGCAAGATTCGGCTGGAACAAACTGCTTTGACAGAACAGGTATTGGTGGAGCTTCCGTTAACGGAAATTTTGGAGGAAAAGAAGGGGTTAACTGACCGAAAGGATGAAACTATATGGAAGGATGTACCGGTTCTTCTGGCTGTGCAGATACCGGAAACACTGGATTCGCGTTCAGCCTATAGCGATGAAAAGGTGGTTACATATGCGACAGATACCAGCTATCAGCCGGTTATGCCTTACGAAACAGTACGGTATGTGGAAAAGAAAGAATGGAAGCTGAATGATGTGGCTTCGGGCAGAGTGTCAATGGAAGAATTTGCCGCACAGCTTGATGCTGCACAATTGGCGGATCTTTGCTGTGGTACAGGCTGGGGTGTGCAGGATGAGAACAATCCTGTGATTGGAGCCAGTTCGGAATCTGTACCTGGAGCGGCAGGGGAAACAACACACGCACTGGAAAGTTATGGTGTTTCTTCTATTGTATTGGCAGACGGTCCGGGCGGTGTGCGTATCACACAGCAGTTTGAGGCAACCGATCTGGAATCGGGGGAAAAGAGGCAGGTATACCATTACTGTACGGCATGGCCGGTGGGTACGCTTCTTGCTCAGTCTTTTGATCCGGAAATTTTGGAACAGGTAGGATGCGGAATGGCAGCAGATATGCAGGCAATGCGGATTGATTTGCTTCTGGGACCAGGAATGAATATTCAGCGTGATCCTATGTGCGGACGAAATTTTGAATATTTTTCTGAAGATCCTCTCATATCTGGAAAGATGGCGTCAGCAATGGTACGCGGTCTTCAGAGCCTGCCAGGAGGAGGTGGATGCATTAAGCATTATGCAGCTAATAATCAGGAGACGAATCGGAATGCTGTGGATTCTGTGATTGGTCAGCGGGCACTGAGGGAGATTTATCTGGAACCCTATAAAATTGCTATTCAGGAATCTCAGCCGTTGTCTATCATGAGTTCCTACAATCTGATCAACGGTGTTCCTACAGCAGATAGTTATGACTTATGTACGGATCTTGCCCGCGGAGAATGGGGATTTGAAGGTCTGATCATGACTGATTGGAACGGAGGCAGCAGTACACCCTGGAAATCCATGCATGCCGGAAATGATTTGATTATGCCGGGAGGAAAAGGAAGGGCTATGAATATTCTTCAGGCTGTGAGAACAGTTATGCCGGAGTTTGATGAACGTGGGCAGGTAATTATGGTGCAGGAAGTACCATTTGCACCGGTTTTCGCAGCCAGCTGGAATTCCTTTACAGTTGATCCGGAAGGACCGGATACAGTCATGGCACCTCTGGGTGAAGGACATACTGCCGAGATGAAGGATGGAGAGATTTTGGTTGATGGGGAAAAAGTCTACATGCAGGCAAATGATATGAAAACATTTTTCAATGATCCGGCAAGTTTTGTGCCAAAGATATGCCCGGCCAATGAGGAAGTTGCTTTTATTTTAGATGATGGCAGAGCAATCGGATACAAAGGACATTTAGATAAGAAACCTCGTCTGTGTCTCGGAGATGTGCAAAGATGTGCAGTCCATAATCTTCGGATCATTCTGAAATGTATGGGATTATAGTAGATGGGTATCAATAATTATTGTATAATGAGGTGAAAAAGTTTAGAAAATGAGAGGATGACTGAAGTCGGAAAAGAGATTGGATATGAAAATACGGAAAACTTTTTTCGTGCGTTTAAAAAGCATTATCATATGACTCCCTCTCAGTATCGGGCTGCAATACAGGAAGAGACCAATATGCAAACTGTATGTGGAGATAGAGATGTAATAAAACGGTAACAAAAAAATGACAAAATGGTAATGAAATAAGATATACATAAAATTACTAAAGAAAGGTGGAATACAAAATGGGAGATTGTTTTTACTGTAGTAAGGCAGAACCGGTAGTTCAGACTAAGGCGGGTAAGATACGGGGATTTAAGATGAATTCTACATACACTTTCCATGGCATCAAGTATGCTGATGCTGATCGCTTTCAAATGCCCAGAGAGGTAAAACCATGGAAAGGTATTAAAAATGCTCTGGCCTACGGTTATGTGTGCCCTATGCTGATGCAGGATCATCCGTTGATGGAGGTTATGATCCCACATCGTTACTGGCCAATGGATGAGAATTGCCAGTATCTGAATATTTGGACACAGAGTCTGGATCCGGAAGCAAAAAAACCGGTTATGGTATGGTTGCACGGAGGTGGATTCTTTGCAGGCTCATCCATTGAACAGGTGGCGTATGAGGGAGATCATCTGAGTGAGTACGGAGATGTGGTTGTCGTGTCATTAAACCATCGTCTGAATATTTTGGGATATCTTGATTTATCTGCTTATGGGGAAAAATACTACAATTCTGCTAATGTGGGAAATGCAGATATGGTCGCAGCCCTTCATTGGATTCAGGACAATATTGCTGGTTTTGGCGGAGATCCAGGTAATGTAACACTGTTTGGTCAGTCCGGTGGTGGAATGAAAGTTTATTCCCTGATGAATACACCGGCTGCAGAAGGTTTATTCCATAAGGGGATTATCCAGAGCGGCGTAATAGAAGAAGGTAAAAAAGAGGCAGAGGATGATGGTACCGCAATTGTGGAGGCCCTTCTGACGGAATTGAAGTTGGAATCCGTTGAGGATTTGGAAACGATTCCTTACTATTTCCTTGCGGAAGCATATAATAAGGTGTCACCCAAGCTGCAGGAGAAAGGACTCTACGTGGGCGGAGAGCCGAGAGCAAATTCATGGTATGCCGGTGATCCGCGCAGAGTAGGATTTACCGATGGAGCAAAAAAGATTCCGGTGATAGTGGGGAGCGTTTTTGGAGAATTTGATTTCAAGCCGGTTCTGGAGAATAGGGATGAACTGACCCGTGAGGAAACGATGAAACTTCTGGAAAAATGCTTTCAGGAGGATGCAGAAGAGATTGCAGCAGAATTCGAAAAAGCATATCCGAATAATCGCCTTGTAGATGTTCTGTCGCTGGATTATATTTTCCGTTATGCATCGAAAGATTTCATTGCGAAGAAGTCAGTACATAAGGAAGCTCCCGTATATTCCTACATGTTTAATTATGAATTCCCATATGAGGGAGGAAAACTGGCATGGCATTGCTCTGAAATCCCGTTTGTTTTCCATAATATTGACCGAATTCCTATCTGCAATGTGCCGGGAGAAACAGACCGCCTGCAGGAGAGAATATGTGGTGCCTGGATAAACTTTGCGAGATACGGAAATCCTTCCGTTCCTTCTCTTCCGCAGTGGTCGGTATGTGAGCCAGGTAAAGAGGCAATTATGATTTTTGACAATATCTGCGAAGTTAAAGATAATTATGACCACAGGCTGATGGAGCTTCTTGTTAAACATGCTCCGGCATTTACTGTACCATTAGATGAGGATGCAGAAAATGTATTTATGCACTGATGCGGAAAGGATGGAATGCATATGGCAAAGCTGACTACATATCAGGTGACGGAGATTGCAAAAGACACCTGGGCTATCAATGATGAACCGCTCCCCGTCAAGTAGACAATTGAAAAAATATAAATTTTTCCTGCCAGT
>ERZ772889.1638-NODE-1638-length-19769-cov-3.834432_pt1 | contig 19769 bp, 19 predicted proteins | sample MGYA00512127_ERZ772889 | MGnify/ENA primary metagenome ERZ772889 (study PRJEB29015, sample SAMEA2737689) | human gut metagenome | biome: human gut; feature: human-associated habitat; material: faeces | place: China | collected 2012 ...
ATACTACCATCTTTGCACCCAACTCTTTTAAAAGGGAAGTCGCTTCCAGCGAGCTCTGGAAATTATCCCCGATCGCCACGATACAGACATCAAAATTCCGTACTCCAAGCGAACGGATAAAATCCTCATTTGTGGCATCCCCGATCTGGGCACTGCGGACATACGGCAGAACTGCTTCCACCCTGCTCTCATTCTTATCTAGTGCCATAACCTGATGATTCAGCTCATCCAGTTTGATGGCAATATGCCTTCCAAATCTTCCCAGTCCGATCAGTAAAATTGATTTCATGTTTTCTTTTCCTCCATTTATCAAGATCTGTTGTATTAAAACCGACAGTTCTCGTAGTCACAAACTGAAAAAGCAAACTTCATCTTCTGCTTTTCGATATTCATGGAAGCATCAGAAGTAAACTTTCTGCTTCTTTATCTTCATGATTCTTTATGTATCCCAGTTCTGTCTTCAGGACTATCATAACACCATATGCCTAAAAATAGTATTAACAATTTTCTGTTCATAAAGTTTTTGTAAAGACATCAGGATTCCAAGTTTTGCATGATACCAGGTCAGTCCACCCTGAAAATATACGGCATACGGCTCTCTTAACGGACCATCGGCACTTAATTCAATGGAGGAACCCTGTACAAATGCCCCGGCAGCCATAATGACATCACTGTCATAGCCCGGCATTGCCCATGGCTCCGGTGTTACATAGCTGTCCACCGGCGCTGCAGCCTGAATTCCTTTGCAGAATGCAATCAGACCTTCCGGGCTGTTTAAGGTAACTGCCTGAATAATATCGTGACGGCTCTCTGTACCATTCGGTACAACGGCAAAGCCCAGTCTTTCGTAGATATTTGCAGCAAAAATTGCACCCTTTAATGCACCTGCTGTAACTACCGGTGCCTGAAACAGTCCCTGATAGAAAGAAGAAATTACATTTAAGGAAGCACCCACTTCTTTGCCGAGTCCCGGAGAAGTAAGGCGGTATGCTGCATTTTCCACACATTCTTTTTTGCCGACAATATAGCCGCCGATTGGTGCCAGTCCGCCCCCCGGATTCTTAATCAAGGAACCTACAATCATGTCTGCTCCTACATCCAGTGGCTCTCTTTCTTCTACAAATTCACCGTAGCAGTTATCTACCATACAGATAACGTCCGGTTTTATGGATTTGATAAAGGAAATCAGTTCTCCAATCCGCTCTACGGATAAGGTAGGTCTTGTCTGGTATCCCTTGGAACGCTGAATGGTCACAAGATGTGTTTTCTCATTGATTGCTTTTTTGATATTCTCATAATCAAAGCTGCCATCGGAAAGTAAATCTACCTGGCGGTAAGTAATGCCATATTCTGCCAGTGAGCCTTTGGATGGTCGGATACCGATAACTTCCTCTAAGGTATCGTACGGTTTTCCTACCGGTGATAATAATTCGTCCCCCGGTCTTAAATTTGACATCAATGCCAGTGCCAGTGCATGGGTTCCACAGGTAATCTGCGGACGAACCAGAGCATCTTCTCCATGGAAACAGCTTGCGTATACTTTTTCCAGTGTATCTCTTCCCAGATCGTTATATCCATATCCATTGGACATGGCAAAGCATTCTGCGGAAACTCTGTTTTTCTGCATGGCATCAATTACTTTCATCTGATTATATTCTGCTGTTGCATCAATTGCTGCAAAACGTTCTTTTAATTCATCCTCTATCTTTTTTCCAAAACGGTATACTTCTTTGCTGATACCCATTTCTTCATATTTCTTTTCAATCATTTCGTCTTTCATCATTTTCCTCGTCTTTCCGGCTGCAATTTCTTTCTAAATTACAGCAAGTCTATCATATAATGTTCTCTTTCTTTTTGTATGAATAAAAACTTAAGAAATAATAGCTTTTTCCTTAAGTATCTTTATCATGTATGCAAGAATTGCCTCATTTTTATAATCGAACTCATTTTTGTTAAGCCAGATGACATCCCGTTCCCGTTTAAACCATGTAATCTGCCGTTTGGCGAAATGTCTTGTTTCCCGCTTGATAATATAAACTGCTTCTTCCAAAGAATAACCGCCATCAAGATAGGATAACATTTCTTTATAGCCAATTCCCTGCATTGCCACCATATCTTTGGTGCAGCCCATTTCCTTTAAGCGGCGGACTTCTGCTTCCAGTCCATCTTCTATCATTTTATCTACTCTGGCATCGATTCTTTTGTATAAGTGGCTGCGCTCATCATTTAATACAAAATAGGCAAAATTATAAGGTGAAGTCCGCATCTGCTCTTTTGCATTATGCTCAGAAATCTTTCTACCGGTCTCCTGAAAGAATTCCAACGCACGGATGACGCGTTTTCTGTTATTCGGATGGATGACTTCGGCGGATTCCGGGTCCACTTCCTTTAACCGGTCATGAAGATACTGATTGCCATGTTCTTCGGCCAGCGCGTCCAACTCTTTCCGGTATGCACTGTCACTTTCCTGTTCCGTAAAATCAATATCATTTAACAGCGCCTGAATATAAAATCCGGTGCCGCCGGCAATAATCGGAATCTTTTCGTGGGCATATATTTCATTTAAATATTTTTGGGCATATTCCTGAAATTTTACCACATGAAATTCATCGAAAGGCTCTAATTCATCCACCAGATAATGACGTACACCATCCATTTCTTCCGGTGTGATTTTTGCGGAACCTATATCCATATATTTATACACCTGCATGGAATCGGCGGAGATAATCTCTCCGCCAATGGCCTTTGCAAGCTGAATGGATAATTCTGTTTTTCCTACTGCAGTAGGACCTGTCAGTACTACAATTGGTTTCTTCATCATCTTTTCCTACACAATCCGCTTGAATTTTTTCTCAATTTCATATTTTGACATGGCAATAATCGTTGGTCTTCCATGTGGACAATTATATGGATTATCAAGCTTCATCAAATCCTTCATAAGCTGTTCCATTTCCGGCAGGCTCAGTCTCTGGCTTCCCTTTACTGCAGCTTTGCAGGACATGGATGCGATTTTATCTAAAATAACATCCGTCGTTGCCCGCTCGGATATGCCATCGGTAAGCTCGTCTAACATTTCAATCAATACATCCCTGGTATTCAGCCGGTAAAGATTACCCGGAACTCCGCAGATACTGTATTCTGCACCACCAAAGTGCTCAATTTCGAAACCAAGCTTCGTAAATTGTTCTTTGAATCGCTCCAGTACTTCTGCCTCACGCATGGATAATGTTATGACAATCGGCGGGCTGATAGCCTGAGAAGTAAACTCTTTCTTCTCAAACTGCTTTTTTAATTTTTCATACATGACTTTTTCATGGGCAGCATGCTGGTCTACAATAAACAGTCTGTCATTATATTCTACCAGCCAGTAGGTATCAAAAAGCTGTCCGATAATCTTCTGCTTTGCCATCTCCTCTTCTTTTAAGAAAGAACCCTGTTCATAGCTTCCTTCCGGCTTTGCTCCATAGGTTTCTTCCTCACGGATGACATAGGCTTCCTTTGCCAGTTCTTTTTCCGTTTCTTTTTTCGATTGTTCCGGAAGCGGCTCTTTCTGAATCCGTTCTTCCATCATATCTTCCGGTGGCATTGATTTTATCGTATCAAGAAGCTTTTCCTGTGCCGCAGAGCTGACTGACCCGGTTCCCATTGGTCTGCTGACAGGATATTTTATTTCGTAAGGACTGTCTTTTCGTACTGCCTTCCGGATTTCTTCCAAACGTTTCTGCTCAAATGGCTCTGGCATTACCTTCTCTATCTTAGGAACTTCCATCTCGTTTTTCTTTGGTGTATCCACCGGAACTTCCGGTATAATATCACGGTGCACTAGCGCTGCCGATAAAATACTCTGCACTTCCCGGTACAGCTCCTGCTGGTTGGAAAAGCGAAGTTCCATCTTAGTGGGATGCACATTTACATCCAAAAGACTGCTGTCAATCTCAAAATAAAGTACCGTAAAGGGATACTGATGCTGCATCAGAAACGGTTTAAAGGCATCCTCTATAGCTTTGGATAAAATCTGGCTCCGGATAAATCTGCCATTGACAAAATATAATTCGTAGCCCCGGTTTCCTCTGGAAATCATCGGCTTTCCAATAAATCCACTGACTTTAAAAAGCTCGCTTTCATGTGCAATCGGAAGCAGCGCTTTTGTAATATCCCTTCCGTATAAATGGTAGATAATATCCTTGATATTTCCATTTCCGGATGACTGCAGTTTTACCTGATTATTCATAATAAATTTGAAAGCTACGTCTGGATGGGATAAAATCATCCGCTGCATCAGTTCATGAATATAGGTGCCTTCTGTCTGGGCGGATTTTAAGAATTTCTTTCTTGCCGGTGTATTATAAAAAAGATTCCGTACAATAAAAGTGGTTCCATCCGGCGCACCGATTTCTTCTAAAGAGACTTCCTTTGAGCCTTCAATGAGATAACGGGATCCGGTAAAATCACCGTTCGTCTTTGTAATGAGTTCCACCTGACTTACTGCTGCGATACTTGATAATGCTTCACCTCGGAACCCTAAGGATGTAACGGTAAACAAATCTTCTACGGATTTAATCTTACTGGTGGAATGACGCAAAAATGCCAAAGGAATCTGTTCCCTTTCGATTCCGCAACCATTGTCCGAAATACGGATAAAGGATATTCCACCTTCTTTGATTTCAACCGTTACTGCACTGGAACCTGCATCTATCGCATTTTCCACTAACTCCTTTACCACCGAGCTTGGTCGTTCGATGACTTCTCCTGCCGCAATTTTATCAATTGTTTCCTGACTTAACAGTGCAATCTGTGGCATAACGCCATCCACCTCCTTTACCATCTGTTTTTTACTTTATTCTGTAATTCGTATAACTTATTCATTGCTTCGATTGGTGTCATCTGACCCAAATCCAGTTCTTTTAATTCGTTTAATATCGTATCGTTGTCCATGGTATCAAGCAGTGAAATCTGTTCTAAATCCACCTCGTCTAACTTCGGTTTGCTGCGTTTACTGCTTCCCTCCGCACTGATATTCTGAACGATTTCCGTAATATCATTATTACTTAATTCTTCTACAATTTCTTTGGCACGCTCAATGACATTATCCGGCACTCCCGCAAGCTTTGCTACCTGGATACCGTAACTCTTATCAGCTCCGCCTTTTACAATCTTGCGCAGGAAAACGATATCATCACCCTTTTCTTTTACTGCAATGCAGTAGTTATTTATGCTGTTTAATTTGCCTTCCAGCTCCGTCAGTTCATGATAATGGGTTGCAAATAATGTCTTTGCGCCAAGAAGCCTTGGATTACTGATATGCTCTACCACTGCCCAGGCAATACTCAATCCATCAAAGGTACTGGTTCCACGTCCGATTTCATCTAAAATCAAAAGACTGTTGGAAGTGGCATTCCGTAATATGTTTGCCACTTCTGACATTTCAACCATAAAGGTACTCTGTCCGCTGGCGAGGTCATCAGAAGCCCCTACTCTGGTAAAAATACGGTCTACAATTCCAATTTTGGCTGATTTTGCCGGAACAAAGCTTCCGATTTGAGCCATCAGTACAATCAACGCACTCTGTCGCATATAGGTAGACTTTCCTGCCATATTCGGACCGGTAATAATGGACACACGGTTGCTGCCATTATCAAGATAAGTATCATTTGCCACAAACATTTCATTCTGAATCATCCGTTCTACTACCGGATGTCTGCCGTCTTTGATGTCGATAAGACCTTTTTCGTTTAATTTCGGACGGCAGTAATTATTCTGTTCCGCTACCGTTGCAAGAGATGCAAATACATCAATCTGCGCCACTGCTTTGGCGGTCTTCTGGATACGGACCACTTCATCCGCCACTTTCTGACGGACTTCCCGGAACAGTTCATATTCTAAGACAATCAGCTTGTCTTCCGCACCTAGGATAACATCCTCTAATTCTTTTAATTCCGGTGTGATAAAACGCTCAGCATTTGCCAGAGTCTGCTTTCTGGTGAAATAGTCCGGCACCATGTCTTTAAAGGAATTGGTTACTTCAAGATAATAGCCAAATACTTTGTTATATTTGATTTTCAGATTCTTGATTCCGGTTTTCTCACGCTCTTTTGCCTCCAAATCAGCAAGCCAGCTCTTTCCATCTGTCTTGGCTTTCCGCAGGCGGTCCACCTCTTCGTTATAGCCCTCTTTTAAGATGCCGCCGTCATGAAGGGTAAGTGGCGGTTCTTCCGCAATGGAGCATTCGATTAATTCGTATAATTCATCCAACGTATCCAGCTGCTCATATAAACGTTTTAAAAGTGGTGACTGGAAATCACTCATCAGTGTCTTAATCGGCGGCAGCATATGTATAGAATTGCGAAATGCAATCAAATCCCTTGGATTTGCGGTCTGATAAGTAACACGGGTAATCAACCGTTCCAGATCATAGACCGGATTTAAATATTCCCGGATTTCTTCTCTTGTGATGGCATTGGTATTAAATTCGTCAATGGCATCATAACGTTCTTCTATTTCCGTACGCTCAATTAATGGCTGTTCCACAAAGCTTCTTAAGGTTCTTGCTCCCATGGCTGTCCTGGTCTTATCCAATACCCAAAGGAGAGAACCACGCTTTTGCTTTTCCCGGAGGGTTTCAACCAGCTCTAAGTTTCGTCTGGTAGAACTGTCAATAATCATGAATTTTCCGGTGGTATACGGATGAATTGCCACCAGATTGGAAAGGGTTGTTTTCTGTGTCTCGTAAAGGTATTTTAATAATGCACCGGCTGCAACGACGCCGCTGTCATAATCTGCAAGACCAAGTCCTTCTAAATCCCTGACTTTAAAATGATCCTTTAAAGTCATCTGTGCTGTCTCATCAGAAAAATACCATGCATCCAGAGAATAAATTACGATTCCCATACGGTTTTTCATATCATCGATATCAATTCCGCTGATATAAAATGCTTCATTACAGATGATTTCTGTCGGCTGGTATTTATTGACTTCGTCCAATAATTTCCGTTCCGAATCCACTTCTGTCACATAGTAATCTCCGGTGGTAATATCTGCAGAAGAAATACCATAATGGTCACCGATATATGCGATACACATGATGTAATTATTTTTCGTTTCATCCAGTGCCTGTGCATTTAAGGTAGTTCCCGGCGTTACAACTCTTGTTACTTCACGCTTTACCATTCCCTTGGCAAGCTTCGGGTCTTCCACCTGCTCACAGATAGCAACCTTATAACCTTTTTTCACCAGTCTGGTCAGATAAGTTTCTGCTGCATGATATGGGATTCCGCACATGGGTGCCCGTTCCTCTGCACCACAGCTCTTTCCGGTTAAGGTAAGCTCTAATTCTTTTGATACAACCTTTGCATCATCAAAAAACATTTCATAAAAGTCACCCAGACGGTAAAATAAAATACAGTCCTTGTATTCTTCATGTGTTTTTAAATAATGCTGCATCATTGGTGTATATTCCGTCAATGTTCTGTATCTCCTTTTCTGTTTCAAAACACCTGTTGTTTTAATCTATTTTAAGTCTTGCATATTTTCCTGCAATTGCTTCCGCTACTTTCAATCCGTCCATGGCTGCTGACATAATACCGCCGGCATAACCGGCACCTTCTCCGCAAGGGTAAATGCCTGCAATATTACTTTCAAAGGATTCATCCCTTGTAATCCGCACCGGAGAGGAAGTTCGGCTCTCCACACCGGATAAAATGGCATCCTCCCTGTTATAGTCCGGAATGTATTTCGGAAAGAGCTCCATTCCTGCCTGAAAAGATGCTGCTAATTCTTTGGGAAAAATTTCCCTGAGATTTGCAAATGTATGTGCGCCCTTTGTGGTACTTTCAAAAGCCCCATATCCTGTGGATACACGATTTTCTTTAAAATCTCCATAAAGCTGCTGCGGAATTGTTCCGTTTCCGATACGATAAGCATTTTTTTCTAATTTACGCTGAAACTCAATCCCGGCCAGTGGTCCTTCTCCTTCAAAATCATCCGGTCGAACCGATACCATAATAGCACTGTTGGCATTCTGCCCAGCTCTTGCATGATAGCTCATGCCATTGACTGCCAGCATACCTTCCTCCGAAGAAGCGTTTACTACATAACCACCCGGACACATACAGAAAGAATATACCCCGCGGTGATTCTCAAGATTTGCGGTCAGCTTATAGGATGCAGCAGGCAGCAGGGCATTTTTATGTCCGTTATACTGGCATGCATCAATCATCGCCTGCGGATGCTCTACACGAAATCCCACCGCAAATGCTTTGGCTTCCATCATAAGTCCCGCTTCCTGTAACATTGGGAAAGTATCTCTGGCGGAATGTCCGATTGCCAGCACCAGAACGTCTGTTGCTACTTCCTTTTCTCCGTTAATCCGGATGGCTTCTACTTTATCTTTCTTCCCATTCAGCGTAATGTCTGTAAGCTGGCTGAAAAAGCAGTAAGTTCCACCCATTCTTTCAATTTCCAGCCGGATGTTTTTTACGACTGTTTTTAAAATATCAGTTCCAATATGAGGCTTATTTATATATAAAATTTCTTCCGGAGCGCCCATTTTCACAAAGATTTCTAACACTTCCCGGTTTCTTCCTGCCACATCTTTTACCAGCGTATTTAATTTCCCATCGGAAAAAGTACCTGCTCCGCCTTCACCAAACTGTACATTCGTCTTTGGATTTAAGATGCCGTCCTTCCAGAACCGTTCTACTTCAGCAGTCCTCTCTTCCACACTGCTTCCACGCTCCAAAATAATTGGACAATAGCCATGCTTTGCCAGTTCATAGGCACAGAACATTCCTGCCGGACCGCTTCCTACAATAACCGGTCTGTGGGACAGTTGTTTCTCTCCGGCATCCGGGAAATGATAATGTATATCCTTTGCTTTACTGATATTGGAATTTTTATTCTTATGTAAAATCATAGCTTCCTGCTTCAATTCCACATCCACTGTGTATACAAAGGAAAGTTCATTTTTTCTTCTTGCATCAATGGATTGCTTTCGAATCCGATAATGGATCAAATCCTTTTCATTTTTTAGATGAAGTGTTTTGATAATCTGTCTTCTTAACATCTCTTCCGAATGTTCAATCGGAAGCTTTAACTGATTTACTCGTATCATGATAACTCCCTTGCCACATGTATCCCGGCTACTGCGCCGCTGCTCCATGCCCATTGCAAATTATAACCACCGCAGATTCCGTCAATATCCACCATTTCTCCGGCAAAATAAAGTCCCGGACAAAGCTTTGACTCCATGGTTTCTGCATCTATTTCATCAGTGTCTACGCCACCGGCAGTCACCTGTGCTGTATCAAAGGTATTCCAGTCAGTAATATCCACCCGGAGTCCCTGCACTGTATCTATAAATCTCTCTAATTCTTCTGTCTGCAGCCGGTTCGCATATTTTGCAGCTTTTATATGTGACTCTTCTAATAATACCGGAATTAATTTTTCCGGGAAAAAGCCGATTAAGGCTTCCCCGATGTGCTTTTCATCTGCTTTCTTAAATCTTTCCTTGAAATAGGTTAAGCACTGTTCTTTCTCCCAGAATGGCACAAAATTAAGTGTCGCATAGACTTTTTTCTGTTCTGATAACGCTCTTGCGGCAACTCTTGAAAGCTGAAACACCGGAATGCCGGATATTCCATAATTCGTAAGCTGTAATTCACCCCGTTCGCTGCATACATGCGTGCTTTCTATGTATAAATCGACCTTTACATCTGCACGAATTCCTGCAATATCAGCAAAAAATGACTGTTTTCCCTTCAATCCGATAAGCCCCGGTACTAAATCTATGATATGATGTCCCAGACTTTCAAGATATAGGAAACCGCTTCCATCACTGCCACTTTTCTTTAAGGTCTTACCACCGGTTGCCATTATGCATTTTGTTGCATAAAAATCACCGCCCTTGGTATGAAAAGTGAAACCCTTTGCGGTCTTTTCTATGCCTCTTATGCCACAGCCACAGACCACTCCAACGTTCTGTTTCTTTAATTCCATCAGCAACACATCCCTGATTGCAGTTGCCTGCTCGCTCTGAGGATAATATCCGCCGTTACGCTCCTTTGGATATATGCCAAGTTCTTTAAAGAACTGCAGTGTCTCTTCCAGTCCAAACTGCTCAAATACAGGTGCAACAAAAGCAGGGTTCTGTCCGTAATATTTGTCCACACCCTGCACTTTATTTGTATAATTACATTTACCGTTTCCGGTTGCTAAAATCTTCTTACCAGGTACTTCATTGTGCTCTAAAATAAGAACTTTTGCACCGTTTCGTGCCGCCATAATGGCTGCCACCAATCCGGCAGCACCTCCACCGACTACAACGACACCTATGCGTTCTGTATGCTTATTCATGCCAGTTATTTACTCTTCTCTCTATTTCTTTTGGACTGCTATGCAATCAGACCTATTCAGCCTTTTAGATTGTATCATAACAGTCTGAAACAATCAACTTTTTAACTGGAATAGCTTTCTAAGAAACGGTATAAATCTTCCAGTGTATCAAAGGTTTTTCCATTGCTGATTTCTTTTTTCAATTCTTCCGGCAGTCCCTGATACGCAATTCCAGTATACATGTATAAGGCATCCTCTTCGCCGAAATAGACATTCAGGTACCCGTCCTCTTCCCGGATAACAAATGCTTTTTTATTCTGAATGTTTGCACTTTCCACGCTATCCTCGAATTGCTCCGTCTCAGCTTCCTGAATCTCTATTATTTTTTCCTGTTCTTTTTCATTCAGTTTCAGATAATACTGTCTTCCACCAATCCATGCAGAGATAGATAATACCAGTGCTCCAAGGAAAAAAGTGCGCATACGTTTTGTGTTTTTCATATTCATCACCACAAACAGTATGCGCAGGTTTTTTCTTTTTATACAATTTTTTCAGGAATTCTATGTTTTGCCCTTTTATTGCATTTTTATAATAAATGTAATTTCTTGGCAATACGGACGAAAAGGTATCCCTTCGGGAATTTCTTTAATTCTTCCTCACTTAAGCCTTTTAATAATAAAAGCATTGCACCATATACAACAGCTCCGATTACAATCGCAAGTATAGCTGCAATGGCATTTACCTTAATAACAGCAAAAATACCTTTGTAAACACCAAAGACTACGACACCCATAATGGCAGAAGCTGCCACAGGGATTAAGAAAGTTTTCACAACTTCCTGACGATAACCACTGTATTTCCGTAAAGACATTGCGTTAAAGAGGCACATAAAGAATGCAAATAAAGCATTCGAATATACCACTGCATAAATGCCAAGATGTAAACCAAACATCATCACTAATAGTGCAATCAGATGCAGTCCCAATGCGATAGCCGCATTTTTAACAGGCTCTCTCATCCGGTTAATTCCTTGTAACAATCCATTAGATAATGTGGAAAGAGAATAGAACAAAATTGCAACAGCTCCCGTTGTAAGCATGGTTGCTGCAGTAGTTCCGGTGCTGCCATAAAGATGCAGCAACTTTAATATCGGTCCTGACAGCACTGCAATTCCAATGGTACAAGGGAATGCAATTACCATAATAAAGCGGATTGCAATATTAATCTGGCTTCGTACGGACTCTCTGTCCCTTCTTGCATACGCACCGGTAAGATTTGGTACACAGGAAGCCGCCATCGCAGAAGCAATGGAAATCGGAATATTGATAATGGTCTTATATTTTCCGGAAAAGATTCCCCACCAGACATCAATATCATCTGGCTTATAGCCCTGTAATTCCGCTACGTTCTTATAGATACCCTGATCTAAAATTGCACTGATATTATAAATTGTTGTACTTAAAAGTACCGGAACAATGGTCATAATCAGTACACGAAAGACATTCTGATAGGATTCTGTTTTGCTGCTGGTATCCCGGCGCATCTGTCGTTTAAAAATACGTTTGTATGCCAGAAACAACATTCCAAGGAATAAAAGTGCAAACACCGCTCCCATATTGGTACCCAGTGTTCCGCCTGCAGCACCGTAAGCAGAACCATACTTTTCCTTATTTCCAAGCACTGCTCCGATTCTTGCCCCATATCCATAGAGGATATAGGCAGCTGCAATACTGACAATCGCATTGACAATCTGTTCGATAATCTGTGAAATGGCACTCGGCATCATGGTACCAAGTCCCTGGAAAAATCCACGTAAGACTCCTAATACAGCAACTACCAGTATCGTCGGTGCCAGAACTTTCAATGCAAAAATACTAAGGGGCGTATTCAGCATGTTTGTGAAGAATGACGCACCAAAGAAAAGAATCAAACTTGCAGTAAGTCCGGTACCAGTTGCTAAAAGCAGGGCACCTTTTACAATTCGATATGCATTTTTTCTTTGCCCCTTCGAGACACGGGCAGATACCAGCTTGGATACCGCCAATGGCAGGCTGTATGCAGAAATAATCAGCAGGATATTATAAATTTCAAAGGCTGCACTGTAATAACTGTTACCGGTATCTCCAATGATATTGGTCATCGGGATACGATAGAGCAGACCGATTATCCTGCTGACTATAGAGGCAATTGCAAGAATGGAACCCTGTACTAAAAAGTTGGAGTCACTCTTTTTTCCTGAACTCATAAATTTACCTCAAGTAATTTTCGAAATAATTATTTTGCGGAAGGTGGTGTAAACTCATCTTCTGTTGCATAGATATTTAATTTCTTCTCCATATCATTTAACAATACACATACCATGGTTTTACCCTGGTTTAATGTGATTTCATTTCCGGAAGCGTCATAGTATCTGGTTGGCTCATTTTCGCTTGCTTTCTTCCATGTCACATCAATTACTTTACCGTTAGTAATATATTTTCCGGTTCCTTCACCGGTGCTCTCAACATCCAGATAACCGTGTGCATCATCTAACTTGGTATAATCGCAGTACTGAAGCAGAATGTTCTTAAAAGCAAGCTGTGTGCCTGTATTTTCATCCATATGCTCTTTTTTATACTGGAAACGATAGTATAAACCATCTTCACTGTTATATACAAACCAAGGATTGTTTACATAATATCCCGGCTGAACCACTGCTGCATCTGCTCCGTCTGTAAGTTCAATTTCTTTTTCATCATCTTCATTAAACTGATAATGTCCTTCATAATCGGAAGGCAGCTCGGTATCATAACCTTTTAATTCAATTCCGGCATCAATACCATCTGTGCTTACAAATGCATTGTGTGGAGCCTTTCTTGACTTGTCACGATAGAAAGTAGCAGAATCAATGGCACCCTCTAAACCGTTTAAGTCCTCAACTTTTCCACTCTCTAACAGCTCAGTTGCGTAAATTGCCTGTCCGTAATGAATATAAATTGCATCAAATTCCATTGCATAATATGCGTAGTAGTGACGGCAGCTTCTTACCGAACCAATCTTGTCTAATCCGGAGTAATCCTGGAAAATTGGCATCAGACGGGTAATTCCTCCTTCAGCAGGAGCTTCGTAAAGTACGTCTGCCTGCGACAGTCCATACTGTGGCAATGCATCATTGGTATTTCCAATCATGATTGCAACCGGTTTCTTCTTTGCTAAATCTTTATCAATCCATTCACCGGTCAGGTAACTTCTTGCCATACCATCTTTGCCGGTTTCAGTTTCGGTTTCAGGTTCTGCTTCAGAAACGGTTTCTGTCGGTTCCGGAGCTTCCTCTTTTTTCTTACATCCAGCTAAAAGACTGGTCGCCATCAGTGTCATACATAAAACAATACTTAATCTCTTTTTCATGATGTTCCTCCATTTTTATCTTAAAATATTTAAGCATTCTAAAATCTCGCGCTGCTTTCCTTCCATCACTGCAGCTTCCTGCTCTTCCATGTGGTCGTAACCAAACAGATGCAACATACTATGTACAATCAGAAATGCAAATTCTCTTTGCATACTGTGGCCATATTCCTCTGCCTGTTCCCTGACCTTGTCCACAGAAATAATAATATCCCCCAGCAGAATTTCCCCTGTATCCGGATTAAAGCAATCTTCCGTCTGATTCTCTATCTGGGAAAAATCTCCCGGTACATCATATTCTAACATTGGAAAGGATAAAACGTCCGTCGGGCGGTCTATCTCCCGGAACTCTTTATTAACCTTCCAGATACCTTCGTTATCTGTCAGTGTAAGACTGATTTCTGCTTCAAAAGGAAAATGCTCATGTTCCATTGTAAACGATATTACATCTTTTGCAAGTGTTTCATAATCAAAATCGAAGGTAACCTCCGCTTCTTTTTCTATCGCAAGGCTCAAAATAAATCCGCTCCTTTCGTTAAAAACTCTCTGATTTTAATAAACTGGTTCATGCCAAGATTCGCTTCATCATATAATCCGGCAGCCGATTTTTCGTTTAATGTCTGATAAATAATAATATCATGATTCCAGCTGTTCTTCACGGTTTCCTTGTCCAAAAGTTCAAATTTGGTAACAATACTGTCCACAATATGTACGATTGCGGACTCTATAGAACTAATAGCATTTAATTCACCATTGTATTCGCTTAGAATCTTAACCACGTTTTTCGGGAAACAGTTAATCTCAGCAAGACGAACTCCATTTTCTACAAACGGTTCTCCCTCCAGCTTGCCAATCCGGTAGTAAAATCCTGCCGCAGCTACCGTTTTATCATCTGCCCCAAGCTCCTTTGCACATTCTTCTGCCACACTCGAAACTTTACGGGCATGTGCATAATCAATTTCCGAATAGTTTTTAATCTCCTGTACCAGTGGAAAATTTTCTGCAATAATTTCAGCTAAAGTACGTTCTTTTTCATGCTTCGTATAATAATACAGCCTGTCTGCAAAAAAGTACGAAAAAACTGCAGTCAGTATCATGCTGCATCCTGCGGATAAGTACTGATGATAATTGATTTCAAAGCTGCTGATGTAATAGAAGATACTCGGAACAGCAAACGACAATGCAACGGTCATGATGCATCCATAAATTTTATATTTTTTCTGGCTGATTACCATAAGCAGAATTCCGGAAAGTACCGTCAGCATAGTATATGCCGCATATTCATAAAAACTGCCGCTGGAACACATGCAAAGCAGTGTATTAAAATAAATTCCGCCTAAAATACCAATCAGCTCATTTCCGCCACAGGAAAGAATCATGACCGGAATCATGACCGGTGCCATATATGCCGGCATAAAAAAGAAACCCACATAACAGGCTGCTGCTGCAAGAAAGCAAAGAAACAACTGATGAAAATCGCTTTTTTCATTCCGGTTCAGATGCCCTCTGATACGTTCCATTTCAATCACTGCAATCAGCAATGGCAGATATAAAGCATTTATAAAAACAAGCACCAGTACACGGTCTATGGTAAACTTGCAGATTATTGCCAGAAAAACAGAATAAATCGCAACGGAAATAAGGATTCCCAGCATACGAATCATTCTTTTGGGTGAAAATCTATCTTCCTTCATTTTTCGTTACTCTTTTCGTTCTTTTATTTGCTTTTGATTCATAATCGTCATAGGCTTTTACAATCTTCTGTACCAAAGGATGTCTTACTACGTCAGCGCTGGTCAATTTGCAGACGGATATCTCATCTACATTTCGAAGTACACGTAATGCCACATCCAGTCCCGACTTCGTTCCAGGAGCCAGATCCTTCTGGGTAGCATCTCCGGTCACCACAACCTTGGAGCCAAATCCAATACGTGTTAAAAACATTTTCATTTGATTTTCTCTTCAAAACAACTTCCATACGTTTTAACAATACCTTTATTGAAAATGGTTTGACCACATAATCATCTGCTCCTATATCAAACGCTTTTAACATATCTTTTTCATCATCTTTTGCAGTTAAAAAAATTGCTGGGATTCTTCCATTTTTTTGAAGCTCTTGATATAGACTTATTCCATCTCCATCCGGTAATCCAATATCTACGATCAACAAATCTACAGATCTATCTATATTTTTAATTGCTTCTTTTCTTGAAGCAGCAAGAATCGTTGTATAACCTTGATTTTGCAATGATGTATCTAAGGCTTTTCTCAACAAATTGTCATCTTCTATAATTCCTATTACCATACACACCTCCTGATTTTTCTAGAATATAATACAAAAAAAGCCCATTACAATATACATAACACCTCTGCATATTGTAACGGACTTTTTTCAAACCCAGACTTGGTGCAAGCACCATTTCTGATAAAAACCTCGAAAGTTTTTGTTCTATGTGCATATATTACCCAATTTCATTCACAAAGTCAATATGTTTTCTACTAAATTTTCAAGTACCTTTTATGTTTTGGATTATTATTTTGCTTCTTAATATATTGTATTACTCCACTAATGAATCTATACGCTTCAGCAATAACCTGATTTTTTTCAAAATACTCTTTGTACTTCAAAACTCTTCCATCTTTTTCACAGAAAAAATGGTACAATTCATCCATTGTTTTATCACGCATATTACGGTTAGCAGCCTCCTTTAAAAGGTCATTATAAACAAATAGAAGTGCTACAAAATCATGAAATGCCGGATAAGCCATATATCTACTACAAGCATGTAAACTAATTTCCTTTTGAGCCTGAGATAATGCATTTCCATACTTAAAGGATAAAGATACATTTTTTCAGTCTCTACTCTCATAAAAACTCCTAAAACATTTGTGTAATTCTTGCGATCTCCATAACTACAATCTTTAGCATCACTCCACCAGACATCACATGAAACCATATCTCACGCATATGCTGTGACTTTGCTATTGGTGCAATAAGTTTCATCCTTTTTTCTTCCTCCATATAAACGACGCAGTGCAAAACTGTAACGCTACAATCCATTCCTGACGCTCTGATTCATCGTTCAAATCACTTCACCCTTTCAACTTATCTGCATTTCCTGTAAGAAATGATCCATATGCTCTTCCAGTAGTTTTATCACATGGCTCTTGTCTTCTGCTCCATCATATATGCTGTAAAGCAAAAAAATAGGTCCATAAAAATCAAGTGCTGTCTGTCTGGCTTTTCCTTCATCGCCCAGCATTCCTGAAAACAAAGCTTCCATATAAGTTAATGGTCCGCTTGCAAGATAATTCTGATATAGCTGTGCCATCTGTGGTTCCCTGTACTGTTCCAATGTCAACATCTTACGAAAACAGCTTGAAAACTCTTCCTCTGTCCAATGAAGAAACTGCACCTTTGTGAACTGCTTAATCTTATCAAATGCCGTTTCTTTATACTCGGCTGTAACCTTTTCCAGATCACCCTCCGGCATTTCATACTGCTTTACTCTCTCAATATCCAATTCATTCATTTTTTCAATAATACTGTCCAATATCTCCTGCTTGCTTTTATAATGCTTATACAATGCAGCCTTGGTTACTCCAAGTTTTGAAGCAATATCATTCATGGATGTTCCCATATATCCACTCTGTGCAAATAACTTCAAAGCTTCTTCCAATATTTTTTCCTTTGTGTTCTTTTCTTTGCTTTCCATGTCTATCTCCTAATTTAAATCTGTTATTAAGTTACCTTTTGGTAACTTGTCAAGTAAATTATAAATTAGTGTTTTCTTTTTCCATATCAACGATTGGTGAAATGAAAAAGGCTTTGTCTATCTGCCGAAAATAATATTTTCTATCGTCCGCCTTCACCATCTGGCAGCAATGTAACAAAATAATAAATAATTCCGAATACAGCTATACTTCCCATCATAATACCGATCATCTGATTTACACCTACCACATTTCCATGAAATACCGGATTGCAATCAAGAGTGTCTCTTATCGCTTCAACCATTTCATCCGGATAATTTTTTCTCTCCATCTCTCTGAAAACTCCGTGAAGCATATGATTCTTAATCAATGAAGTGGCATATGTACTTGGAAGATAAGACAGTGCCTTCTGAAGACCTGGTCCAAAATTTGAAATCGGCATATAAGCACCACATATAAAACCATATCCTGCGCTGACAATTGTACCTACAGCCGAAAGCTGTCCCTGTGTTGTCAACGGAAAGCTAATGATACTTGAAAGCGTACTTCCAAACAGGACGAGCAATATCATATCAAATAAAACCCATAATACGTCTGCTGCATTCATATACCAACCCATTTTAAGTAAATATCCCAGGCATAATACAAACGCAAGTCCATTGACCATCAAAGAATTAGCAACTGTTGACAGAAAATATCCCAAATAAATTTTTTCCTTGCTGACCGGTGCAACATTAAAATCCTTCCTTGTTCCATTTGCCTTGTCCTGCACCATAGTCAGATTCACACAAAATGTTACAGTGATACAGCTCACTGCCATAAGTGATGCTGTCAGCTGTGCTGCTACTGTTCCATTAATGAGCTTATCCGAAATTGTGATCACATCCGGAATCGCTGCTGTAAAAGAATCTCTGAAAACCTTTGCAAGAAACGTAGCATACAGAACAATCAGAATAACTGGTGTGATCATTGATGTAAACAACATACCTTTATCTTTAAAAAACAGTTTCCTGTTCCTGTTCATTAATGCCAATACTGTTCTCATCAATGCTCACCTCCTAGCTTTTTCCCTGTGACTGCAAGAAATACATCATCCATTCCGCCTTTTACTACTTCATAATCCGTGAATAGGTCCTGATGCTCTACAATAAGCTTCGTAGCTTCCTTCGTATTTCTTACTTTTATCTGATATCCGTCACGTATTTTTTTATATTCTCTGTTCAATGACTTTATTTCATCTTCGGAAACACCATAAACAGACACTATATCCTGTACATAATCATTTTTAAGTTCAAACGGTGTACCTTCCGCTGCAATACTTCCTTTGTCAAGAATCACAACATACCCAGCATTGGCAGCCTCTTCCATATAATGTGTAGTCAAAAATACTGTCATATTTTCTGTTTTCTGAAGTTTCTCGATAACATTCCAGATTAACTGTCTTGTCTGTGGATCAAGCCCTGTGGTAGGCTCGTCAAGAATCAAAATTTCCGGTCTGTGCAATAATGCACGGGCAATATCAATTCTTCTTCTCTGACCTCCCGACAGCTTACCTACAGGTCTGTTTAAAAACTCGTCAAAATCCAGAATCTCGACCAGCTCCTGTAATCTCTTATCAAAGGCATTTCCTGTAATGCCGTACAAAGCAGCTCTGCTCATTAGGTTCTCTTTCACCGTAAGTGGTTTATCAAGTACGCTATCCTGAAATACAACACCAAGCATCCTTTTTGTCTGTGCGCCGGCTTTGTCAGTTTCTATTCCGTTTACCTGAACCGTTCCACTGTCTTTTTTCAGCAGTCCACAAAGAATAGAAATGGTTGTACTTTTCCCTGCACCGTTTACTCCAAGAAAAGCAAACAATTCTCCTTTTTTCACACGAAAGCTCAAATCATTTACCGCTTTTACTTCGCCAAAGCTTTTATTCAAGTGGCTGATTTTAATGATATCTGATTCCATATCTTCTCCTTAGATTTTCATTTTTCCTTAAATGCTGCAGCATATGTTGGATTTATCTTTTCTGTTAAAATCCATATATTAAAAAGTAATATGAGTGCAAATCTTATCCATGCCCATTAGCAGTTATCATTCGGTTACTTATATTGTAGTAACCAATTGGTAACTTGTCAATCTTTTTCTAATCTTCTATCGCTTCTATCGGATGAGCATCCGAAACATAAATCATCGGATCATATGAATAAAAAATATAATTTTTTATATGCTAACATATTATATTTTTTTAATGAACGTTCAAGTTTATGAAATTCATTTTCGTTTAAATAATCAAATAAATAATTTTCATTCATATTATCGCCTCTTCGGTATTATAGTATATTACTATTAAA
>ERZ772889.1639-NODE-1639-length-19768-cov-11.916096_pt1 | contig 19768 bp, 19 predicted proteins | sample MGYA00512127_ERZ772889 | MGnify/ENA primary metagenome ERZ772889 (study PRJEB29015, sample SAMEA2737689) | human gut metagenome | biome: human gut; feature: human-associated habitat; material: faeces | place: China | collected 2012 ...
CTATGACTACGAACTCTACCAGATCTCGATCCATTTTCCCGCGTTCCAGCATCTTTCATCACCCTTGCCCATTCTACCATATCTATCAGAAAAAGCCCAGCTCCAGCCGGACTTTTTCGACAGACTGAGCCAGAGGAACATCGCGTTCCTCTGGCTTTTATCTTAAAGGGATACTCTTGATGAGGTGCTGTGTGCTGAGCTTACACCCGGCCATTCACCAGCTCACGGACGATGGCCTCGCCCGTCAACTCGCTGGTACGGTAAATATTTTGGCAGAATGGCTTCAAGCTGAAGTCCATGCCTGCATTTCCTTGATCCAGCAAAATGCCCGTGATCGTAAAGCGGCGCACAGACTGTTCCTTCTGCAAATTTGAGATGTACTCCTCCGGCAGAAGGCACTCACCATCGGTGATGAACACAATATCAGCGTTGTCGAAGCCCTCCTCCTGCATCAGCCGCAGAGCTTCGTTCATCGGCGTACAAAAATCCGTGCCGCCGTCAAGAAAGGTCTCAGCCGCACGCAGCTTATCCTCCACCGTTGCCTGCTTCGGAAGAAACCGGTCCGTCTGAAATCTGCCGGGGCCGGAGAAGTGAATAAGGGCAAATTTGCGCCCCTCGCTCTCCGCAATATCCAGCAGCGTCAGCGCAACGGCTTTGCCCCATGCGGCGCATTCGCCCGCGGTGGAGCCGGATTCATCGAGGCAGCAAATCATAGCGCCCGCCCCCTTATAGATCGGCTCACGGCGGCGATATTGTTTGATCTGCCGGCGCTGATACTTTCGCAGGAACAGTGGCAGTGTCTCCGGTGCCGCCAGCATGGCAAGCTCCGAGGTCAGCGCGCGGGAGAGGTCGCTGCCAAGCTCCAGCGAATACTTTTCGCCACGGCCGTGGGTGTATCCGTTCCGCTTTCCCTGCGCGAAAATTTCTCGAAAGCGACCAAGATACTTTGCGATGTCTCGCAGGATGTCGCTGGCTCGGACACGCTCCAAAAGAGCCTTGTTTTCCGGTGTCCTTTGAAGGTTGCCGGGCTCATTGCTCCATGCGCCGATGATGCTCTGCACCTCCTCAGCCTTTTCGGACGCGGCGGACAGAGCATGACGGACGATACCGCCTACAGCTTCCTTGCTTTGCATCGCGCTGTTGTCGATGAGTTTGGTGACCGCCTCCACCTGCCGGCGCTTGCTTTCCGCTTCATTGGCAGCTTTTATCACGTCTCTGTTCAGGGAGGGATCGTCCGGATGGGCGGCATCATACTTCTCCAGTAATTCCGTGAGCCGCTGTGCCGCGGCTTCCTGCGTCTGCTCCAGCTTTTCCAGCGTATTCAGCGCGCCTTTCTTCCCGCCGAGCTGACTCATCAGCTCGGCCAGCTCATCAGACACGGTAGACACAAATTCGAGTGCCGCTTCGTAGGCCGGGAGCTCACGCCCCTCGCACACCTCCTTGAGCGTAGGGTATTCCTCGCTCTGCGTGATATGCTCCAGGATCGGCGCGTTGAATTTACGCGCCGCCGAAGAGAGTACCGTCTCGTCATTGTGCCGGGGCATCAGGGAATAAAACGACTGGAATACGTCCTGCGACAGTGCGGGAAAGGATCTCAGCTTTTCCCCTGCACTCCGCTCGATCTCGTCCATGGCGGTGTCCTCAGCGCGCAGGTCATGATAGATATTATTCTCCAGCTTGGTTGAGCGCAGCACGCGGTCAGTCCGTTCCATGCGTTCTGCCTGCGGCTGCCGCGCCCACGGAGAAGCCAAAACATCCTCAATGGTCTGATAGGGCTTCAGCATGACGTGTCGTCCTCCCTCTTATCAAAGGTTCTGATCCACGCCAAGAGAATATCTCCTGCCTTGTTTCGATCATAGCGAAGCTCAGGAAACTCGGCTTGCAGATAGGGCGCAGCGCCGTACATATTTGTCTCTCCGCTCCGCCGCAGCCGTTCCAGATAGGCAAAATATTTCTGATTATCATGCTCTTTGATGTAGGCATTTAAGTACATATTGTAGTCTCTCCTGCGGGTAATGAGCCTGATCCAGAAATTACAGCGCTCGCCCACATAGTAAAAGCTGAACTCATCCCCGTACTCCTTTGAGATGCAGGCGTCCATGTGATCGGTGCAGAATTTGCGCAGTGCAGCAAGATCCTTTAAGGCATCCAGAGCAGTCAGCGCATCGTAAACGCGGTCGATCTCCGTGCAAACCTCCGGTGTGGCAAGCGCCTTATGGCACGGCCACACGGTATTGTACCAGCGCCAGCCGTCGTAGTCGGCGCGAATGTGTCCGATCTTGCGCCGAGGGACCAGAAAGGAGCAGCCCTCCACAGTCTCCATATCCTCAAATACCTCAGAAAAGGGACACTCGGTCAAGAGCCTGGATAAGATGTTTTCTTTCATCGTGCCCCTCCATCACGCCGCCTTTGCGGGGAAGAATTGCTCCGCCCGCTTCAGCAGCCACGCCTTGACACCGTTGCGGCAGGTCATGCCGCTGACCTGGCTGGCGCAAGTCGGCACCGCGCACAGGGCACAGGCGTAGATAGCATGGTTCAGCACGATCTCCTCGGATAACTGGTCGATGAACCACGCGAGGTCCGTCGAGAGCGTGTACGGCGCGAGGCTCTTGGCGCAGTGTCCGCACAGCACGATGCCCGTGGTCACAGATTTCTTACAGATAGCACAGTTTGGCATATTTTATTCTCCTTCGTATGTGTATGTGCGGGAGGGAGGGCAGCCTGCCCTCCCTCTCCATTTTTCTTAGAATGGCAGTTCGCCATTCTCTTCGCCAAAGTTCGGTGTAAAGCCGCTGGGCGGCGCGCCGAACCCTGCGCCGGGTTCTCCCTCATAGGCGGGTACATCGCCGCCGTCTTTCGGCTTGGAGTCGCCAAAATACACATTGTCGGCGATGACCTCCGCGCTGCGGCGCTTGTTGCCCTCCTTATCCGTCCAATCGCGGATCTGGAGGCGGCCTTCCACAACGGCCATGCGGCCTTTCGTGAAGAATTTGCTCACAAATTCCGCCGTTGCTCTCCACGCAACAATGTCAATAAAGTCCGTTTCCTTCTTTTCGCCGTCCTTCTTATAATCGCGGTCAACGGCAAGAGAAAAGGAGCAGACCGGCGTATCCGACTGCGTTTTGCGCAGCTCCGGGTCGCGCGTGAGTCTTCCCATCAGAACGATTCGATTCAGCATAGCTTCATGCCTCCATATAAAATGTTATCGTTTTAAGATTTTCAGTTCAGCGCCGCGATCTCAGCGAGCGGTGTGTAGGTAAAGCCGGTTTGCTCGTGAGCCTTACGGCTGATGCCCTCAAGATCAGCAAGTAAGCTGTCTACCAGAGCAGTCTCACTGTCCGACTGTGCGGCAGCGTGAAGCTCGCACTGCTTTTGATAAAGCCGTATCAGCTCCCCGCGCAGCTTGATGAACGCCTTGCGGGAAAGGTCTGCGCGGCTGCCGTCTCCGCAAGCCTGCGCAAACTCCGCCTGCGAGTCCAGCGCCATCTCTCGGATGCCGTTGACCTTTTCCTGCATTGGATTGATGCACAGGCGGTTCAGAACATTTTCTACCTTCTCGCGGTCCGTGGGCAAACGCCAGAGGTAATTTTTCAGCACCAGCAGATCGGTAGACTCCACCTTATCGTGACCGGAGAGCCACGCTTTGGCCTGCGCGATGGGATAGTATCCAAGGTATTTGCGGTCCGATACCGCCATGCTCTTACGCAGCTCACAGAGAATATCGTCCGCCAGCTCGTTCGCAGCATCCGGCACGGGGATCGCGGCCACCTCACGCTGCATCTCGACCAGCTCCTCCAGCGTGATCGTAGAGGAAATCTGACCGAAGACGCCGCTCTGCTTATTTTTGAGAACGGCAAGGCGGGTATCTCGGTCCTCGATGTTGGCCGTCACGACCTTCAGCTCCAAACGGTCATACAGCGCCTCCAGGATTTTCTCCTGCGGATCGCTGAAATTGGGGATTTCATTGGACGCTGCGAAAAAGGAGATCGTGGGGATGGGATATGTACGGCCCTCATTGGTATACTTTCGCTCATTGAGCGCGGTCAGAAGCGAGTTGAGCACGCCGTCATTGCACTTGAAGATCTCGTCGAGCAGCACGATGTCCGCCTCCGGGATCTTGCCGGCCGTCTGTACGACCGGCTCGCTGCGATGCAGCAGGGCCACAGCCTTTCGGTATGTCTCCAGCTTGTCTGCGGCTTTGCCCAGCATGGTGAGGGTTTCGGGCGCATTCTTCCTCTGCCCCAGACCGTCTACCGCACGCTTCAGATCGAAGCGCAGATTTTGGTATACATCATCGTCCTCCAGCGCAGCGTCCGGGATGCTGCCGGGGATCAGGCTTGATAGATCGACGCGGCCGAAAAGCTGTTCTTCGTCGCTCTGCTTGGAAAGCAGGCGTTCAAACTGCCGTGCGCCGGTGATGTGTTGGCGGAAAAGGTTGATGGCATAGCTCTTGGCCTGACCGGGTTCACCCAGAACAAACAGGTTCTTGCGGGTCAGCAGGGCAATGGCGATCATCTCCACCAGCTCCTCGCGCTCGGCAACGCTGCCGTTCACATCGTCGATCACGGCAAGCATTTTATCGCGCAGGCTCATTCACAGGTCCTCACTTTCTTTTAATCTGTCTTTTTGGTACTCGGCATAGCAGCTCGGACAAGCCGTATCATAGCGAAGGCGGCAGCCGAAGCGCTCCATCAGCGCAGCAAACACCCGTGCGCTCCGTTCATCCTTGAACGAATAGGCACGCATATCACAGCCGCCGAGACCGCAAACCTCTGTCACGACCTCCCATGCAGCTTCATCCTTAGTAGGCGATACCGTGAAAGCGCGCAGGGCGCGCAGATCCTCGTCCGACATTTGGAGCACCTTGGCAAAGATGTCTGCCGCAGCGTCCATATCTTTGCGTATACCTTCCCGCTTCCCGGGCGGCATATCCAGCGGCTCAAGCATATCGGGAGACATGATCACGCAGTCAAGGCTGATGTCGTCTATGGTTTTTGTCTCTCCGTATAAGTCTGAAAAGCGTGCCTCCAGCTCGTGGAGCATTTCCTCCGAGGCGGGTATCTCAAAATCACAGTAGATATCCGGCACATCGTTTTCCGTTTCGTGGTCTGCACCGCTGCGGATCTCCGTGATCGTGCCGAAAAGGCCCTCGTACTCGCTCTCACCGTTTGCCGAGATCCTGCCGCCGATGGTAAATACTTTTCCATCTGCGCAGAAGCGTGTGCCGTTTTCCCGTAAAATCATTCCTGTCTCCTTTCCTCACGCGGCCATTGTCCCTTCGTATAAGGGGCTATTCTCCGAAAGTGCATCAAGCGAGACCATATCTCTTTTTCGATACTCCTTGGGCGCGCCGGTCAGACCGCACAGGCGGCAGGCAGACTTGCAGTTGAGAAGCTCATACTTGAGCTGCGCGAAGATGTGCTGCTGAAGCGTCCCCTTCTGCGGGTCAAAGCCCGCCACCGCCTTGATGAGCCGGAGAGCAAGCTGCTGGTACACATCGTCATATTCCAGCTGTGCCGCCCGCATCAGCGGACGGTTCTTTCGGATCACGGTGTCGATGCACCAAAGGTACTTTTCCACGAGTTCATTTCTCTGCGTGAGGGAGTAATTGTTGTTCATGTTCATTTCCTTTCTCTGTGATAGGGGTCCAAAGGCGGCAGAAGCCCTTGTCCCAATCCTCCAGTAACATCTCATGCGTGTAGGCGGGGGAGTTGTAGACGGCGTTGCGGCAGTGCTGCAAGCGGACCGTTTTCTTCCCGCCGCTTGGATTTCGCTCGGTTTCGTAAAAGGAATCATTGCAGGTATCGCAGTGCCTTTCGATATTGTTCAATTCGTGTCCTCCATCTTGTTTTTTCGTGCGATCTCCGCGTCAAACAAGGCCAATAGCTCGTAGCCGCGCTCCGTCTTGTAGAAGAATGCGGGGCTGATCCCGTCGTCGATCTCTACCACATAATGCCGGTGAACGGCTGCACCAACGGTTTCTGCGTCCGGTTCCTCATTGCACCGCCTTGCAAACTCCATGGGTGAGAAGGGCGTGTGCAGTTCATACAGCACAGCATATCGGTGCGCCTCCGGAGAGATCTCTTTGCCAAGGTCATAGCAGAGCCTCTCGTGCAGCATCCAGTCTATCGTGCTCTTGAAGCAGTAGACCCGCAGCTCGCTGGGTATCTTTCTCCTTGGGCACCAGCTCGGCACATAGATCCTTGGATCATTGCGCTTAAATTTGCGCGCCCGTTTACCGCCGGTGCAAAAGCGCTCTCCCATGTGCATGGTGACGCCCAACTGCTTGGCGGGGCTGCTCTCCATGTAGCGAAGGTGCTTTTCACACTCATAGCAGGTTTCTTTTCGCAGATGCATTTATACCTCCTTCTCCCGCGGTGCGCAGGGTTCTTTTGCGTCCTCGTAAAGCGGACTCTCCAGGATCTCATAGCGGATAAACCAGCCTGCTGCATAGTCCTTGCAGTATGCCTCCCAAAATTGGCAGTCGTACTCCTCGCAGTAAAACGATTCATCGTAAGGAAAGCTCATTTCGTCCTTTCCCTTCTCCACCAATTCCCGCAGCCGCTTCTCGGCAAGTACCTTGTCAAAAAAGGTGGCGATAGCATCTGGAGCAGGGAAAACGCCGCGGTCGGCGTAGGCTGCCGTGTGGACGATGGTATAGGCTTTCTGCCCCTCTGTTTTGTCTCCGGTTTTCGCTTCTCTCTGCACCAGCCAGTCCTCTACAAACGGTCGGTCTTCCTCATGGAACATCGCCGCAAATCTTTCACGAAAAGCCGGATGGGAGAGAGCGGCATCGAGCCGTCTATGGAATTGATTGAGCTGCCGGTACACTGCCGCAAGGAAATCCTCCGGGGTCTGTGCGTCAACAGGGTATTGGCCGGCGCACAGGCGTCCGCCACACTGACGGCATTTGCCCACCGCGCAGAGCCGATGGCCGCTCAGGTCCCCAAGACTTTTGTAGTCCAGTTCCCAGCGGATGTCCTCCATGTTCTCTGCCATGTGAAATACGATTTGGGCCACATCTCCGCTCTGCACCGGGGCGCAGGAGCAAAGAGTCTCCGGTGAATGGGTGCAGTAATGCTTTTCACACATACTATGCTGCCTCCTTGTTTCGTTCCTTTTCGCACAGATTGATGAGCCTTTGGCAGCGATCCATCTCAAAACCGCCGATGTGGGCGAGCTGCTCGGAAAGCCGCAGCTTCTTTGCCATCCAATGGTAAGCCTGCGTCCGCGTCATACCGCGCTCCTTCCAAAAGCTATCAAAGACCTGATGCGTTTCCTTTCGCTTCAGCCGAAGCGTTTCGTTGGCCAGATTGCCGAGCGGCCGTGTGGTGCCTTTATGACAGCCGACGCGGGCGTTGCAGTTCTGGCATTGATAGAATTTCTCCCGTTCGATGCCGAGACGCCTTGCCGCTGCCGCTCCGTAGACCTCCGCAGCAGGGACCAGACGGACAACACCGCCGCAATAGCGGCAGATCTTCGGGATCTCCAAATGCAGTCCCCCCTTCATGCCGCTTTCGCCGCAGACGGCTTGGCCGCCTTGGTTACTTTCTTTTTTGCAGCCGGCGCACGCATGACATTTTGCAGGTAATAGGCGTCCTGTGTGCTGATGGTCAACATTCCGCCTTGCGCGATGCCAAGGGTGATCGTACCGCCAAGCGCTTTCAGGCAGGATGTAAGCTGCCGTGCGCTGTACCAGTATTCGCCCGTAGGCGTGCCTGTCAACGCGATTACCTCAATGCCGGCGGAGGCGCTGCCAAGATCGCCGGAGCAGTGAAATAGCAGCCGTTGATCCTGAAAGCTCAGCTGCACCCGCCCATCCGGAGCGACGGGCATGACCGAGAATAGCGCATCGCGCATTTCCTTAATATCCGTGAGCACGGTGAAGCTGTTCGTGATGGTCTTCAGCAGCGAATCCGTGTCGATATAACCGCCGTCCATAAGGCGCGAGCTGAAAAGAAAGTTTTCTTTGAAAAAGACAATGCTTTTTCCCGTAGTGCCGACGCGGAATACATCCTCATTCCCGCACATCCCGGCGAGCTTTCCCAATGAGGACGCGGGGATCAGCAGGCTGATGTCTCCCGTGCTCTGATCGTCGCCCTTGGCGGTCACGATGCAGCTCCCGTTGCTCCCTGCCGCGCGCAGGCCCGTGCTGGTAAACATCAGGTTCACGCAGCGCAGCAGCGGCTTGCTCTGGTCCTGTGCCGTAGCAAAAACGGTATGCTGCGCCATGGAAGGCACGCCGCTGACCTTGACGGTATCCTCCGGGAATGGCAAATCGGGTTTGGGGAAGGCCCCCATATCCCACACATCCACGCTGTATCCCGCACTGTCGCTTGTGAGCGTCATGCGCCCGCGGTTTTCTCTGCGGCAGAGCTCCGCCGTTTCCTCCGGAAGGCGCTGAAGCATTTCCGCAAGTGTTTTAGCGGTGAAAACGAGAGCGCCATCCTCATGAACGGTGCAGGGCAGCTTTTCCGCCAGCGAGACCTCGAGATTTGTAGAGGTGACGGTGAGCATACCGTCCGCGCTGTCCGCCTCCAGCAAAACACCCTTGAGAACATCCAGCGGGGAGTCCGGCGGCGCGATGGTCGATGCGCGCTTTACCGCCGCAAGCAGCTCGGCGCGGTTGATGGTTATGTGCAAATGATCTCCTCCTTTAAGCGGCGAAATCGAAGATCGACAGCTGGTTTTCATCCACCTCTGCCACCTTCGACCTCTGCTTCTTCTTTTCTTCCTGTGTTCTTGCGAGCAGTCCCTCGTAGAGCTCCCGGCTTGCCGCAGTCTGCACGGGTCGCGTGCCGCCGTCTACGGCTGCCGGCGCGAAATTCGGAGCAGGCAGAGCGGATTCCTTTGACGCAGGCTGTACTGCCGCCTTTCGATTGGGGTTGACGACTGCCATTTTCTTGAATGCCGCAGCGATATCCTCCACATTGTCCCGGATGCCTGCTGCCAACTCCTTCGCCATCTGCGAGGTCAGGTCCTTGACGTCGCTCATGGCGGCAAGTCCCTCCTCGCTGAACGTTCCTTCGATGATGCCCGCGACCGCCAACTTAGAGGCCATCAGCTTCATCGCCTTGGCCTGCAGGGTGTCCGCATAATAGAGCATATACACCTCCACCTTTGGCTCCGTCTGATTGATACGCCACGACCGGCGCGACGCCTGCCGCAGTGTAAAGAGGTTGTAGCCCATCGAGTAGAAGATGATGGTGGTGAAGGCATTGAGGTCGAGACCGGTCTCCACACAGCGAGGATTTGTGATGAGGACCTGCAGGCCGTTTTTGACCCGCTTATCCACCCACTCCTCGCGTTTCTCCGTGGCGATCTGCGGCGCGAGGATCTCCGTGCGGTAGCCGTTTTCCTGCAACAGCTTTAATAGCTTCTGCTGCGAATCCGTGCGCGTCCAGCTGGTGTAGATCAGCACGCGCTCGCCGTTCGCCGTCTTCTGCCGCACGAGCTCCAGCACCTTTTCCTCTTTAGGGAACAAGCGTGAGAAGTCTCCGCAGCTTTTGGGCGTTACGATCGGCATTCCCGTAATGGGATGAATGACCTCCGGCTGATCGTATGGCTGGTCCGGGTAGACCGTCAGCAGGTTGAGATAAGCCGAGAGAATCTTCTGCGCGGCTTTTCGATCATTTTTCAGGACCTTCTGGAGAACATTCTGCACAGCCTGATAGCACTCCCCAACGTCCTCCGGCATATCCAACGCCACAGGGATCTCCTCATAGCTCGGCAGATCCTTTCCCATGTCCGACAGGGACAAAAAAGCCGTGTATTCCAGCAGAAAGCGCGAAAACGCCAGCGGCGAAACGCCGGGAAGCTGGCGTGTGCGCGTTTTCCGCTTACTGGCACGCCGGTTGGCGTTATACTCCGCGTCCCTTGTTTCGTAAGCATTTTCCACCACACCGTACTCCGCGTCAAAATCGCCGGGACTGCCATACTGCTTTCCATCCTTGAGCATAAGCCCGGGGACGATGCGGTAGAGCAGGTGAAAAATACCGGAGGAATAGCCATTGATGAGGGTCGCCGTCATACCGACAAAGAGCTTGGAGGCGCCGTACAGCTCCGCCATTGCGTCACCCTGGCCGCTGGCATTGTTGTATTCGTGCAGCTCATCGCAGAGGAAGGAGCCGATCCTGCCGTGCAGCTTTTTCTTGATGTAGGTGCTCAGCGGATAACGCCGCTGTGCGCCGCGAACCGGATAGTAACCGTCCGGATCCTGCGCGATCTGCGCGAGCTGGTCGCAAACGTGCGCGTTTTTCGTACGCTTGAGATGAGCTTCAGCGCCATAGCGGTGTACCCATCCGTATTCGCCGATTTTGACCCATTCCATCCGTCTGTCCGGATTGACCGCCGACCATAGCGGAGTGCCGCATTTAGGACAAACATGGTTTTTCTTATGCTCCCTCTGAAAGAAGAACTGATCGGCCGGTACGGTGTAGTGCGCCCCATCCTCGCTGATCTCCATTTCAATGGCCGCATCACAGTCCGGGCATAGAAACGCGCGGCAGCGCTTGTTCCACCGGACGGCAGGATAGCGCATATAGCCGTCCCGCGCCCGCTCCTTGGAAAAGACCGCGTACACACTCTTATCGCCCTGCTCGTAGAGAGCATAGAGCCGGTCCAGCTCTGTGATGCTGTGCACCACCATGGCATAGGTGTCCGGCAGCGTTTCTCCGATCTCACGCACCCATTTTCGTGTGACATGGGAGGGGCACATGACGATGCCGAAGGACTTCTCCGCGCCGCGCCCCCTCTGTGCAGCCCATAGTCCATGCAGCGCGCCAAGGGCGGTCGAGCCGATCTTCGTTTTTCCGGACCCGCATTCCGCGATGATGAGCGCCGTCTGCCTGCGGTCGAGCTGCCGCTTGACCGCCTCCGCCACCGCGAGCTGGGCATCGTAAAGGGAATAGCCGGCCCGTTGCGTGATGAAGTCATTGATGGACAGCACTTCATCCGAGAGCGGCTCGCTGGCGGGATCAAAGAGCGGCATAAACTGATTGCGGATGCGGTCCGCGACGGTCACGCCGAAGGTGTTGAGATACCCTGTGACATTGCTGACCTCATCAAAGCCGTCCGGCGCACCGGGGACCGCGCCGGGGATCTGAATGAGACCTGCCTTCAGTCCTTCTTCCAGTACCTCCACGACATTCTGATCGCCCACTGACAATCTCAGCACCCATGCGTCGATCCGCTCCTTCTGCGAGACGACCTCCAGCTGTCGGAGATCGCCGCGGCTTTCGAGCGCAGCAAGCACATATTCCTGAAACGCCGGAATGAGCGGTGCTGCCGTTTTGTGGTCCAGCTCCTCAAAAAGGCGTGTTCGGTCTCCTTCGGGGCAGAAGATATAGCACGTTCGCGGCTGCTCTGATTTTTCAAGCGTTCGCTCCTCGCCGGCGTCCTGTTGACGACTTTCCTCCTGTGCGTCGTCGCTGGCCATGAGCGTTGCCACGGCATACACACCGTCGTGAGTCATCTGCCGCCGATACCCTTTCAGAGAGCTTTGCAGCAGCCGCACCGTATCGTTTTGGGTGGCCTCTAAGGTCGCGCCGCCGTAGATGGCGTCCGCCATAGCCCGAACCATCTCGGGGTATCCACCGAAGCGGATCGCACAGATCACGCCTCCTTTTTCGTTGTGATCGAGCACAATCGTATCAGCGTAGGCGGATAACCGTACCTGCGCCGACGGATCGTAGTAGCTCAGCTCGATCAGCTTGCTATTTGACATTCATTTGCTTGCTCCTTTCGATTTTGAGACAAAAAAAGACCGCAATCGCTCCTATGAGCAATTACGGTTTCGTTCTTGTCCTTTATTTGATTCCAGTTCTTTTGAGTTTGGCAGAGGGCGCAATAACCCCCTTTCTGTCGCCGTTCCTCCCTAACTTACTCCGCCCTAACTTACTTCGCCCTGAAATACGGTCTTAGTGTATCAGACCTGCGCAGGGCTGTATAGTTGGAGTTTTTCCATACTGTCCACGGGAGTATTCGGTAAACAGCGCAGGCCGCAGAGGTAAGGGACAGGCTTGTATATCGTAGAACCTTATTGCTTGCCGCAGATACAAGAAATCAATCATCGCCGTTTGCCGGATGCTACCGACCGTTATCTGGATCGTTTTGTCCACGCTGAAATCTATTCTGCCAAAGGCAATCCAAAGGATAAGTTGGCCGGACTTACTGTTGTGAGCTCCAATGCGGAGTGACTGACGCAGCTTCGCAAATACGGCTACATTTTTAAAGATGAGCTAACAGTTGCGCCAAACTGACCCCGTAATCCCATTCTGTTTTTTTGCCGCAGTTCCTGAGGCTGTGTTATATGCTCTTTCGAGGCTGCCTCGGCCATTATAACTTTTCAGATTTTCACTCTTTTTTCCTTCAAACATACTCGTATATTCACACATACTCAACTCGAAAAATTCACATTATACTAAATCACAGAGTACACAAATGTGAGGATTTGGGATGATAAGCTATGCTCCGCTATTTGAAACGATGGCTCAAAAGGGAATTATTTCGTACCGATTAGAGAAGATGGGCTTCTCCCGTGCAACATACTATTCAATCAAATGTGGAAATAGTGTTTCTACCAATACGATCAACCAGCTCTGTACGCTCCTGCATTGCGAGGTTAGTGATGTTATGGAGTTTATCGAAGTCGAGGAAGCAGCGGACTGATATAGGTGTGCAGGGCTGGACGCTTAGGTCCAGCCCTCTTCTTTTATAAAGCCGGAAACGTTACCGGATGATAGAACGGACGGGAAAAGCATCTTCAAAGAGAACGAGAAGGAGTTGCAGACATGGCACCGTTTGTATGGCACGATGAATTTTACAAGGAGTGCTATCCAAAACTGTATGGATTGGCGTTGCGAAATGTCCACAACGCACAGCTTGCGCAGGACATGGTGCAGGAGGCTTTTCGCATTCTGTTCGAAAAATGGACGGCTGGGCAAATCCAGCCGGACGACCATATCGTCGTGTGGCTGAAAACCGTGGTGGTAAACTGCTGCCGAACAGAAATGCAGAAAATGAGTTACCACGCAGACGCGCCGCTTTTGGATTCGGTCACAATACCCGGCGTGGATGAAGAACTCCCATTTGTCGACCGTCTGCCGCTCGGTTTGTCGGAGCCGGAAAAGAAGGTATTGCAATGCTTCTATGAGTACCGACTATCGCACAAAGATATTGCCCAGCTGTACGGCATTTCTCTGGAGGCCAGCCGCATGAAATTGTTCCGTGCAAGAATGCATTGTAGAGAACTTTTGTTAAAGTGTGAAAAATATGTGTAACATTTTACCTGATTCGACAAATAAAGAGATGGAGGTGAATGAGATGCCTGATGCTCACAAGCCCGCAACGTTTGGCAGTAACGATGACCGGTTGGAGCAAATCCCGTGGCATTCGGAGAATGATCCGGAAGAAGCGATTCTGGATGAGCTGACTGACCTGTCAATGCGCGAAACACGCACAGACGCCGAACAGGCGCGTCTTGCGGAGTTGTTCGATCAGCTGGAGCAATTTGACCATCCGGAGAATACGCTTTCCGAGGAAGAAATCGAAGCACGTCTGCGCGAGCTGTATGAGCGCGTGCAGATGCCTTCTGCGGAAGACTCTGCCACTACTGCTGTGGCGCAAAAAACCAAATTGAAAAATGAAAAATCGATTGACGATACGAAGACTTCATCTATACATTCCCGCAAAGCACTCAAACTTCTCCCGCTTGTCGCAGTTCTTGTTCTTTTGATTGGTACCGTGTCCGCGCAGGCTTTCGGTGAAAATTTCTTTGATTTGTTTGCTAAGTGGACTTCTGAGATATTCCATCTGGACGACAGTGCAAAGCCCGAAGCATCCATCGGTCATAATGACCTCGAAGAGGGCGAGGTGCGCGAATACGCCACGCCGCAGGAAATGCTCGACGATTTCGGCATCAAGGGGCAACTCATTCCAGCAGAGGTACCGGAGGAATTCGGTGCGCCAACCTGCTGGGCAAGCAATGATGAGAGTGGGTTGAAACTGGAAAATTTATACGAATCACAGGGAAATTACTTGTATTTTCGATATAAACAAATTTCCAAGGAAAGTACCATGAGCATCGAAAAAGACTCTCGTAGCGCGATATATTGGGACTGTGCAGATATTTATCATTATCAGATGACAGACAACGGGATTGAAAAAATCACATGGATCAATGGAGATTTTGAGTGCCGAGCATCCAGTAATGTCACAGGTGAAGAACTTCGTCAAATTGTCGAATCCATTTATGAAGGAGAAAAATGAAGGTCACAATTCGAAATGTTCTTAGTCTCGCCGTTGCGTTTTGCATTCTTTCTGCTATAACAGTTGCTTTTGCCCGTTCCAGCCCGACCTTAGATGCCTACAGTGCCGGTTGCAGCGCTGAAGATGGAGGAGTTATTGCTATTTGGGCAGATGTCGAAGGTAGAAACCCCAGAATGGATAAAATCGGCACTGATACAATTTATCTTTATGAGTCTATCGATAATAAGACATTCTACTGCGTTAAAATCTTTGAAGCAGATGACTATCCCAACATGATGACCACCAACGCAATCAGCTATTATAAAACAGCAGTTACCTATCAAGGCATTGTAGGACGCTATTATAGTGCTTGTGTTTATTGTTATGCCGAAAAGAATGGCGTTTCAGACAGCAAACCCTACGAAACTGTTTCTGTCCGAGCCATTCGCTAATTATATATGTTATATGTATATAATGAAAAAGCGGGCGTGAGCCCGCTTTTTCATTGCCTAATGCGGCAAAGAGATCACCATCAATCCCATTGAACACGAAAATTTTGTTGTTTTTTCAAAAAGATTGTAACATTTTGCCGTAGTGAACAAATATAACCAATGGAACCATAGACGCAGGCCCGTCACAAAATTGTCTCTGATTGTAAATCAACATTGCGAAAACCAGCGACCTTATTGGATGGAATCTGTCGGTACTTTGTGTGAGAATTTTATGGAAGGAAGGATGAAAATTGACGCTGCTTGAACAGTTACCCGCGTCGGCAAGCGTCTATGGGGCCATTCGGAAACTCGGAGGGAGCGAGCGAACCGTAGGATATTACTATGCTGCCTACGGCATACAACTTGCGCTGGAGCAGCCACAGCGCATGATGCTGATCACAAAATGGCTGCAGCCCGATATTGCAAGGAAATACAAAACGACGTCGGCGGCTGTTGAGCGTGGGATCAGGCTTTTGATCCACCACATGTGGAAGGCGCAGACACCAGCATGGCAGGAGCTTTTCCCAGATGGCAAACGCCCGACTGTATCGGAGCTTTTTCCCATTATGGTAGACTATCTAAGCTACGAAGATGCAAGTTAGCCATTTTGGTCGCTTACATGAAATAAAATGTCCTGCCAACAACGAACATCAAATCTGCGAACACAGGGTAGTGCGATTGGCACTTACCTCAGAGTTTTTCTAAATTTAAAAAGCTGCAAAGACTTGATACAGTCAGGCTTTGCAGCTTTTTTACTCTTAAGAAAATATGCCATGTCAGCGTCTTGGTCGCAACAAAAATCCATCGCTGTTTGTGCCAGGTGAAATTAGCCCTTAGTTGTGGTCTCATTGCGCTAACAACACTGCATCGTGCATCAAGATGTAACAAGCCACACTGCCAATAAACTGGTGTAGCCATCAAACTTCGTCGATTTCTGAAAATGGCTACCTAATGTCTACCCGCTAAAATGCTTAGAGCCGCAAGGATTTGCGAGGGAATCCAGTCCTTTCTCCGTCTACCTAAATGTCTACCTTTTTGAAAGCTGAAAAACCGCAAAGCGCCTGGTATAGCAGGTGTTTTGCGGTTTTTCTCCGCATTTTTGCGGAGGATATGGCATCCTCGGAAGCGGAAATTTCAGAAAGGAGAGTAACATTATATGAAAAAGTTACTCGCTCTGGTGCTGGCGCTGGTCATGTCCATGTCCCTCGTCACCATCAGCAACGCAGCTTTCAAAGATGCCGACAAGATCGACTACAAGGAAGCTGTTGACGTCATGAACGCCGTTGGTGTGTTCGTTGGCGATGAAAAGGGCAATTTCAATGCCAAGGAAAACCTGACCCGTGAGCAGGCCGCGAAGATCATCGCGTACCTCGAGCTCGGCTCCAAGGCCGCCGACGCCCTCGTGGGCGGCGCTACCTTTACCGATGTGGCCTCCACTCGCTGGTCCGCCGGCTTCGTCGGTTACTGCGCGCAGGCCGGCGTTGTCGCCGGTAACGGCGACGGCAAGTTTGACCCCGCCGGTCAGCTGACCGCCCTGCAGTTTGGTAAGATGCTGCTCGTCGAGCTCGGCTACGATGCCAAGGCCGCCGGCATGGTCGGCGCTGACTGGGCCATCAACACCAGCAAGCTCATGGCTAGCACCAAGCTGATGGACAAGATCGACGGTTCCGTCAACCAGGTCCTCACCCGTGAGAAGGCCGCTCAGATGAGCGTGAACGCTCTCAAGGCTCCCACCGTGGAATACTCCACCAAGGGCTCCTCCATCATCGTCAACGGTGCGGAGATCAACTTCGGTGCGTCCGTCCCCACCTATGTGACCAACACCATCGCCAAGGAGCAGACCATCTCCAAGCAGACCCTGACCAACTCCAACGCCTACACCATCGAGCTGGGCGAGAAGCTCTTCAAGGATCTCAAGCTCAACCGCACCACTGACGACTTCGGCCGTCCCGCGAATGAGTGGTTCTGGAAGGCTGCCAAGGTCGGCACCTATGCTGACAAGGCTGACCTGAGCTACACCGAGAAGGTCAAGCTCGGCACCATCTATTCCGACCTCGGCCTCGGCGAGAAGGTTCTCGCTAAGAACGTCACCGTTTATGTTGACGGCGATAAGGGCACTCTCGCGAAGGATATCTCCAAGGGCGAGGATACCAAGATCGGCGGCCAGGGCACTCTGACCGAGGTCTATTATGACTCCGGCGACAACACTGCTGTCATCTGCCACATCAACTACTACATCGGCGAAGTCCAGAAGACCGTGGCTGCCACCGCTTCCAAGGACGCTTACATCGTCGTCGCTACCGATAGCGTGAAGCCCGCCGGTGCTTCTGGTGTTGAGAACTTCACCACCGACGCGAAGTTTGACGACGATGCCATGGTTTACTACACCTATTCCGAGTCCGCTGAGGAGATCAAGTCCGTTGCCGTCTGCGAGACCGCTTCCGGCACCGTGACCGAGGCGCAGAATGCCAAGAACGCCAAGGTGGACACTGCCAATGTGACCATTGGCGGCACCAAGTATAAGGCTGCCGCTAAGTTCGTCGGCGAGGAAGTCTCCGATGTGATGGTCAAGTATGACTACAAGGTCTATCTTGACGGCAACGCCAATATGCTGAAGATCGAGAAGGTCAGCAAGCTCTCCAACGAGTATGCTCTCGTCCGCGCCACGCAGGGCAAGAACGTCTTCTCCTCCAACAAGGCTCAGGTCGTCTTTGCTGACGGCACCGAGAAGGTCGTTTCCACTGCTAAGGACTACAACAAGGCCGGTACGAACCACATCGACAACAACACCATCGTGACCTGGACGGTTGAGGACGGCGTTTATACGCTCCAGCCTGTTGCCACGCTCCAGTCTGACAAGGTAACGACGAACAAAACTGTGCGTGCCCTGAACCTCTACACGTCTAGTACGCCTAGCCTGGTCATCACCAACGACAAGGCCGGCATGAAAATCGACGGCAATATTGTCAAGGCCAACAGCAACACCGTCCTCGTGCTCTACAATGTGAAGGACGACAGCTACACCACCTACACCGGCATCAAGAGCATCCCCACCATTGAGACCAGCGCTGCCGTTGGTGCCAATGTGTACTACTTCTGCGATAGGGGCGACATGGCCACCATCCTGTTTGTTGACGTCGATAACGACAGCATCATCACGGGCGCCGGTAAGAACGCCATCTATCTGGCGGGTGCTTCCAGAAGCAACCTGATCCAGAACAGCACCGGCAACTACTACGAGTACAACGCCATCGTTGACGACGAGATCACCACCGTGAAGGTCGATAAGGCCACCAAGGTCGGCTCCAAGTATGCGTATGAGCTCGACGGCATGTTCAAGTCCTACAATGTGAACAGCAAGGGCGTCATCACCAGCCTGACCGCGCACGCTGATTATGCGGATGACGGCAAGGGCACCTACCTCAACGGCGTCGGCCTGGACAAGACCTCCAAGGACTACACCGTTATCCTGAACACTGCCGGTCTGTTCGTTAAGGCGGACGGCACTGAGGACAAGACCAACTACAAGAACGAGACCATCACCTGCGACGAGAAGGCCACCTTCTACTATGTCGACAAGGATGGCAAGATCACCGAGATCACCTACAAGAACGTGACCAAGGACCTCAACGATAAGGTTTACGCCTATGTTGATGACTACATGGTCAAGCAGCTCGTCGTGTTCGAGGTGAAGGATACCAATACGAACACCAACAAGCCTCTCGCCATGGGTGAGAAGCCCGTCTCCTATGTCGACGGCAGCAAGGTCGTTCTCGAGGTCGTTGACACCACCGGCCTGAGCGCCGCGAGAGCGGAGGCAACCAATGCTCTGCGCGCTGCCGGCTACACTCGCGTCAAGTACGACGTCCCGACCTCTCCGTCCTACATCACCGCCTATGACAAGAACCTCAACGAGGTTTACTTCGACGTCTACATCAACTACTATGTCTCCCTGACTGTCGATGACAAGCCTGTTGAGTATGTGGCGGCTGACAGCAACTTCAATGCCACCAAGGACTCCGCGACCAAGTGGAGCGACATCAGCGGCAAGGGCACCGGCTTCGTGAAGGGCACTGCCTACAAGGCCTACTTCAAGTCCACCGACACCGATGAGGCTCTGATCGTTAAGACCTCTGGCACGACCACCGTCATCAAGACCGGCTATGTCCAGATTGGCACCACTCAGGATGCCTCTGTTTCCGGTCTGAGCACCTCCGGTACGAACAAGGTCACCGTTACCACCGGTAATGTGGTCTATAACAAGGCTACTGTCAAGATCGAAGTCGACAAGGCTAATGTGACCAAGGATTACACCATCACCGTGAAGAACGATGGCAAGGTTGTTGACACCTTCACCGCTAAGAAGGATACCGCCATCGACAAGACCGTTTCTCTGGGCGACCTGACTGCGAATATTGCTGACAGCAAGATCACCGTCGAGGCTACCGAGATCGTCACTCCCGTGATGCTGACTAAGAATTTGGTCGACAAGGCCAACGGCCTGACCTTCACTTGGACGCTGGCCAACCAGGTGACTCCGGGCACCATCGTAAAGGGCAGCCTGAAGATCACCGGCGACCTCACCGCTGGCCACACCGGCAACACCGTGATCACTCTGGCCGACAACGCCTCCACCGGTATCAGCGGCATCAAGTGGGTGGTCGCTGACGCCACGGCTGTTGGCTGCTCTGTTAGCAGCGCTGCCCTGACGATCCCCGACACCTTCGCGAACACCGCGGACGGCGTGACGATCCACTTCGAGTTCACCGTCGATTCCAGTTCCACCAATCCCGCGATCAAGGCCACTGTCTGATAGGATTATCTGACTAGCCAGGGCTTAGAACCTGTATCCCGGGAAGAGAGAAGACCCCCGCTCGAAAGAGCGGGGGTCTCAGCCTGTCGAGGAACCCAGTCTGTGATTAAGAGCAGACTGGGTCTCGAACATATATGAGCGAAAAAACAGCAAAACGAAACGAGGACAACAGGTCCCTCCATTTCCATGTGGCCAACTTTTTCAAGTTCATGGCAAC
>ERZ772889.1678-NODE-1678-length-19452-cov-9.874878_pt1 | contig 19452 bp, 17 predicted proteins | sample MGYA00512127_ERZ772889 | MGnify/ENA primary metagenome ERZ772889 (study PRJEB29015, sample SAMEA2737689) | human gut metagenome | biome: human gut; feature: human-associated habitat; material: faeces | place: China | collected 2012 ...
TATAAGTTTATATATAGGGTGGCAAAGCTGGCAGAAAACGATATAACTTGCTCATTAGTTGTCTGTTTCATCTAAAAATCTTATCTTTGTACTATTCCTTTAAATTCACAAGATTATGAGTAATTACATCCGTTTTGACTGGGCTATGAAACGCCTGCTGAGAAACAAGGCTAACTTTGCCGTACTGGAAGGTTTTCTGACGACACTGCTCCGTGACCGGATCAAAATACAGAAACTGCTTGAAAGCGAAAGCAATCAGGAAGAGGAATTTGACAAGTATAACCGGGTGGATCTGCTGGCCGAGGACTCCAAAGGGACTCTGCTGCTGATTGAAATCCAGAACAACAATGAATATGCTTACTTTCAGCGTATGCTCTTCGGTACGTCAAAACTGGTGACTGAATATATCAACCGGGGAGAAGGCTACGACAAGGTAAGAAAAGTGTATAGTATCAACATTGTCTATTTCTCATTAGGACATGGAAAGGATATTGTGTATCACGGAAAAACAGAATTCCGGGGAATACACCAGAACGATATACTGGAATTATCTCCATTCCAGCGCCAGACGTTTAAGGTCGACACAGTCAGCCAGTTGTATCCGGAATATTATATCCTGAAAGTGAACGATTTCAATCAGGTTGCCAAAACACCGCTGGAAGAATGGATCTATTATCTCAATACCGGAGAAATTCCAGATCAGGCACAGGCTCCCGGACTGAATGCTGCACGTGAAAGGCTGAAACTGGACCGCATGAGCAAGGATGAACTGAAAGCTTATTACCGCCATCTGGATAATATTGTGATCCTGAGAGACAATATCAATACGGAACGTGCGGAAGGCAGAGCGGAAGGCAGAGCGGAAGGCCTGGAAGCAGGACGGCTGGAAGAGCGCCGGCAAAATGCAATCCGGATGAAGGCAAAGGGATTCCCCGCTCAGGACATTGCAGACATCACCGGACTGTCTCCGGAAGAAATTGACCGCCTGTAAATGGAGACATTCGCATCTGATCTGATGTAAGCAATCAGTAAAACCCCGTCAGATACCAGCCTTGATTCAAAAGAGATAGAATCTAAAAGCGGTTCCGAATGCGAGATTATATACGCCAATGGTGTAACGCTTCGTGTCGGATGGTCTGCTAATTATTATGCAGCCTTACTGCCGAAGTGCAGAGCTGCGCAATGGTTTCCCGGTGGGTGATCAGGATCAGCGTCTTGTCCTGTACCTGCCGGGAAAGTCGTTCCAGCAGCTTCCGTTCCGTTTCTTCATCCAGGGAAGAAGTCGGTTCATCCAGCAGGAGGATGCTTCCGGGGCGGAGCAGGCCGCGGGCAATTGCAATCCGTTGTGCCTGGCCTTCACTGAGTCCTGCCCCCTGTTCACCGCAAAGCGTATCCAGTCCTTCCGGTAAGGTCATGACAAAATCGGCAACAGCCGTATGCAGAGCAGCCTGCAGTTCAGCTTCCGTTGCCTCCGGTTTCCCCAGCAGCAGATTATCCCGGATCGTTCCGCTGATCAGTGTGTTTCCCTGGGGCACATACGACAAATTGCAGCGGGTGAGGGGAGACACCTCTTCCCTTTCTTTCCCGTTATAGAGTGTCACAGACCCGCGGTCCGGTTTCAGCAAAGCCAGCATCAGTCGCAGCATCGTACTTTTTCCGGCTCCTGTCTCACCGACCACAGCCGTAAGACTTCCCGGCAGGAAGTCGTGTGAGAATCCCTGCAAGACTTTGCGGCTGCTGCCCGGATAGGAATAGTCCACGTCCTTCAGGCAAATGCCCAGTCTGCCTGGTAGCCGGACCGCTTCCCCCTGTTCTTCCGGCGATAAGGATGAAAGCTCTTCCAGTCGTTCGGTGGCAGTAAATACCTGGATAAAAGCCGGAATCTGACGGCTGAGTTCCACCATGGGACGCTGCACCTGGGCAACCAGCTGCAGAAAGGCGGTCATCATACCGAAGGTGACCGAACCGTCGTACAGACCGAATATCCCCCATAAGAAGGCGGTTGCATATCCGGCGGCAAAGCCTGTCTGTACCATGATCCGTGAGAAAATGGAGAAGTCCGTACGCCGCATCACCTTCCTTTGCAGATCAGCCTGTAAGCCAGCCAGAGCCTGTTCGGCCTGTTCCGTATACTCCAGTGTGCGAATCAGGATGCGATGCTGTATCTGTTCCTGCAGGTGACTTTGTACCTGACTGTCCGTGGTACGGATTTCCCGTGAAAGCCGTCTCATCCTGCGTACATACGTTTTGCTGAAGAGCAAGGCGACCGGCGTGATGAACAACAGCAGTCCCGTCAACTGCGGATCCAGCCGGTAGAGAAAATACAAAGCCCCTGCCAGTTGTACCCCTGTGGCAAAGAGCGCCGGAATGTTCCGGCACAAAGCAGCCGTAATGACCGGTACATCCTCTACCAGACGGTTGAGCATATCTCCCGAATGCAGTTTTTCCCTTCCCATCCAGCGGCTTTCCAGAATACGTCCGAAGAGCTGGTGGCGCAGCCGGTTCCGGAAGCGGATCTCTATCCGGCTTCCCTGACGTGTGCTGATCACTGACAACAGCAACTGGGCGATGATACATCCGATCAGACAGGCGATGCCTGTATACAGACTGGCTTCCGTATGGCGGGTGACAATGTCAATCAGATACTTGCATACCCAGACGAAGCAAAGTGATACACTCACCTGCAGGATGCCGGTCAGTCCGTTGAGTACAGCAGGCAGACGGAATCCTTTGGAAGTTTTCCACAGCCAGCCCAGGCATTCCCTGAGCCGCATTTCCTTATCCCTGTCTCTATACATGCAACCTCCTTTCTATCCGGCAGATGGCCAGCAAGTATCGCCGCAGCGGCCGCAGCCACATCCATAACCAGGCTTTACACTGTTCTGTTACGGATGTACAGCGGATGTAACGTCCGTTGCGGATAATTTCTATGACGGTCCCGCAGATCTGGTCCCGGTTACACTGTTCGGTAGCCTGGAGGTTGCCGTCGCCCATCAGGGTCATTTCATTATCCCGGATGGCAATGATCCGGTGAAGGATATATCCCCTGTCCGGAATCCGGGCCAGCACGATATCACCTCTGTGAACCGTTTTCTTCTTTTGCAGGATGATGCTGTCCCTGTCGCCTGTGATAAAAGGAAGCATGCTGTTTCCCCTGGCCCGCAGTTTCACCCGGTGTCCTGTCTGGAGCAGGCTGGTCACTTCGGAAAGCATACTTTCATTAGGAAGTGTGATTTTCAACTCCAAATTTGGTTGGTCTGTCATGTACTGTCTGAAAACAAACATGGATTCCATACCGCCGGACAGTCCGTAAAGACTGTCCGCGGCAGGAATCCATGAACCTAATTTAATTAAAAATCTGAATTATTCTCCACGGGTGATAACGGCACGGCTCAGACGAGGATCATCGTAGAACATGTTGTCCACTCCACCCTTGTAGTCCATGCGAAGCTGTGAAGCCGAAACGCCGAACTCTTTGGTCAGGCAGTCGAATACAGCCTGTGCACGTTCCTTGCTCAACTGTTCGTTTCTCTTCTTGCTGCCGGTACCGGCATCCGAGTAACCGGTGATGGTATATACCGTATTCGAGCCGGATGACTTGATTACTTCAGCCAGCATACCCAGGTTTACACGTGCTTCGTTTGACAGTTCACTCTGTCCCATGGCGAAGACAATCAGGCTTCCGGAAGCAACCTTCCTGACAGCTACTTCAGCTGCTTTCTGGTTACCTTCAGCAATGGCCTTCTGCAGACGCTCGTTTTCTTCAGTCAGTTTGTTCAACTGAGCCCGCATGTCATTGATGGCAGCATTGTCATAACGGGTAACCGTCTTGCTGCGATCCCATCCGCGGCGTTTGAACTTGTAAGTCAGACCGACCGTTGCTCCCAGCAGACCATCGAATTTGGATCCTCCGATTTCCCCGTCAATGGCATCATCCACCATGGAAGCCCGCAAGTCAATGTTGGCATCCAGTGCATCACACAGACGGAAGGAGTTCAACCAACCTGCACTCAGCGTGATGTTTCCGGCTGTCGGTGTTTCCCAGGTACGCATGTACCCCACACCTGCATAGAAACTGCTGTTCCAGATACGTTTTTCCTTGTATCCGCAGAACAGGTTGGACAGGTTGAACATCACATCAGCCCGTACGTTGTAATATTTGAACTTGGAGTAATACATACCCTCTCCCCAGTCAGGCACCTGTTCTCCGGTGGAGTGAGCTGCTCCCCAGCGGGTAGCTCCCCGGAGAGAAAGGCCGTTGTACATCAGTCGCATTCCGACGCCCGGAGTAAACCATTTGCCGACAGCAATGTCCAGAGAGGGTGAAATACGTTTGCCAAATCCGACCTGTTTGTCATGGTCTCCGAACATCACCTGCGGTCCTGCGCCCACCGTGATGAACCAGTTGTCCCAGAAGTGGTTGGTTTCCACTTTATATTTGTCTTCGGTGTATTCCACTTTTTCCGTGATATCACCGTTTTGTGTTGTCTGCTCCGACTGAGCCAGAGCAGGACTTGCAGCTGCCAGGGTAAGGGCTGCAAAGATTGATTTTTTCATCATAACATTATGTTTTGATTAATGTGTTTTTTATTTATTCCGCATCTGTTCTGATCAGTTCCCATTTGTGTAAGTGTATTCAAAACTTACAACAACCGGGAAGTGATCTGCATAGCCATTCACTTTGGTATAGCTTACATTCTGATCAGACAGAATATTGCCATTGGCATCTTCCACTGTTATTCCAGAGAATGAAACCTGTTCGGTACTCTTTGCGAAATGTTCCACTTCGTTCATGCAACTTGTGGCTTTCAGCTGTATGGCGGCTTCCGGCACATTGATATACCACATCTTATCCACCACTTCACCTCGCTGATCATCTGCACATAAGATATCGTTTTCAATATCTCCCGCATATTTGGAACTGATCATCAGAGATTTGGTGTTCCAAGTTGGATATACACCATCGCGATGGAATTCCACCCACGGATCAACTATCTGTAATCCCTCGTTGGTAACCGGATTTATCAAGTTTTCCACAATCTGATGGCGGGTATAGCGCATGTTGGTATCACCCATGATGATGGCTGGACGGTTGTTTGCCTTCGCCCGTTCCACCACATAGTCACGCATCTGGCGCAACTGTGACAACTGGGCAGCCACCCATGGGTTATCCTCGGTATTGCCATCACCCTGATACGTATTCATGTGGGTGATGTAGACATCCACCGTCACGCCGTCTGCCACCGTCACCACATAATGTCTGAACCCTTTTTTTATCAGCTCGTTGGCACCATCCGTCAGTCCACCGTATTCGTCGGTAAATTGCACCATGGTTTCGCCGGTGGCGGTTACATTGTCTTTCTTCCAGAAGAAGCCAAGACCGTCAGTATCATTTCGTCCGAAAGGATTAGATACCGTTCCACGGTAAGTGCCGACATTATAACCGGTCATGGCACCTGCCAGATTATCATGATACTCAAAATCCTCGCTCACGGCAATGAAGTCATAGCCAAGGCTGTTCATGATGCGCCCGATAGTCGCTGTTCCGTCTGCGTCCGGACCATCGCTGTTGATTAATTCCGGCAGTCCGTCCACATTCAGTGCGGCACAGGTAAACTTGCCTTGCACGGTCGCACCGGTCTTGTCATACACCTTGGTGGTCATGTAGTTGTCCAATACTACGGGAAAGTTGTAGATCTGTTCGGCAGCGAAAGCGGTCAGGCTGTTGGTTGTGAACTCGGCAACGTAGTTCGTGGTTGTCACCGTGATGGTGAACAGGTCGCCCGCTTTGACCAGCGGGAACAGGCTCATATAGACAGTCTGCGGCTGGTCGAGAACGAGGGATGCAGCATCCCATTTCAAAGTGATGCTGCTCTTGCCTGCATCGCTCTGTGCCCAACTACCATCCTCGGCGTTGAAGGTGAAGTCGCCGGCAATGGGGACAGCAGTTTCCCCACGGCTGACGCTCACAGTGATGCTCTGCAAGGTTTCGCCTTGCAGCGGCGTGCCGGTAGCATCGACGGTGATGCGTGCCAACGAGAAGAGGTGCTCGAACACAAACTCATAGTTCCCGTCTGATGTCTGCGTCGTGGCACGGCCATACTTATAGTCGCCCTGCAACGTGCCGCCGTCCATATCCTGCGTGGCAGGCAATGTGCCGACAAGCGAACGGATGTCGTTCGACGCATTGGCATCGCTGTAGGGATAGTAGGCATAAACCGGACTGTCGAAAGCCGTAGTGCCGGAAGCGGCAAAACTGGCCGTAGCTGCCGACCCTTGCTCCACCTTGGCGTAACGTTTCTGCGCTGCGCCGGAAGCATCGAATACGCCAATCTCGTCACCTTCGGTCCACACAATGCCCACGGCATTGGTTCCGTCCACGGCATCACCCACGGCAGTGCGGGTAGCGGGCTGGTCTATACGGGCCACGATTTGCCCCTGGCTCAATCCGTTATATCCGTTCAGGTCGTCGGTCGAGCAAGAAAATAGTAGTAATTGGGCTGCCAACAGTACGGCAGCCAAACCAAGATATTTACGCATACAGTTAGATTTCTTTTTAATCATATAATCGTTTTACAGGATGTCGGGAAACAGCATAATCCACCGAGGCAGACACCGAAACGCGCCTGCCCCTGTGGAATATAGTTGTTAGCGGCTTCTTGTCCAGCCTATCGCATCAGTCTGGTTATCGGTCATGCCCGAGCTATAGCCCGGAGCGGCGGATTGCATAGAGCTGTTTGAGCTTCCGTCGATGGGTTTACCGTCAACCGGCGAGAGGTCGTGGTCGTAGGCCTTGCGGTACTTGTTGTTCATCTGGAGGATGTCATTAACCAAACCACTATACGTGCCTACATCGTTTATAAATACGAGGCCGACAGGATAGTAAGACTGGGCATTTTCCATTTCATCGATTTTGCCTTTCATCCATGGGTTAAGCCTGCTAGTAACTGCGTTGTGGTCTTCGCTAGCAACCAAATCTCCCCAGCTGTTATCCCATACATAACCGCCCAATCCGATATAGAGCCAAGCGTTGTGCGCGCCCTTCCCGGTAGGACTGTAATTATCTTTTGACCAGCTTAGAATATTCCCGGCTTTCGTTTCACGTTCGCTGAGTGACGGCATATAGCCACGGTCGTTGTTGTACTCTCCATCTTTTCCTTCATCAGTAATTTGAGCATGAGTACCATAGAGGGTGATGCCGGACGGTGTGGAATTATACCAATTCAATGTAGGTGTATAATAGGGGTTATTTCTGTAATCATCTTGATCCAAAGTCATTCCCATATCGAAGAACAAACATTTGCTGTCAGTCACTTCACCCGGGGTGTAGGTGTTAATCATGACGATGACTTTGCCCAACACATCACCCACCACGGTTTCGGGCGTAATTTCGCTACCTATGACTATCTTATTATTGTTGGCACATGCATCGCTGATGGCGTGCCTCCAGTCGCCATTTCCACTTGTTCCATATTTGGTATAGTTATAACTGTTTTGGGCAAAGGTACATACCACTACCATATACTCATCATCTTTAACATTCTGGACAATCTGATTCAAACAGCTTACGAAAGTTGGAGCATCGCTTCTCATACACTGTCCACTACTAGCTATACCTCCATCATGCGTGCTTCCTCCGTTGGCAACTCCTAAATCGATAATGTTAGGAGTTTCTCCCAGAAGTTCTCTCCAATCGTCTTCAGCCCTCCATCTCGTATCCAAATGGAATGCGCGGACACCTATTTCATATTGCCTGTTTATACCTTTATTCATGTCTGCATAGTCCGGCTGGAATTCATTGTTCAAAGAGTTCCACGATCCGGGAATAGAGATTTCCGAAAGGTAAACGTTACGTTGAATGTTTACCATCCAGTTGGAAGCGTCCCACTCACTATTATTATTCAATTGTGGCAGATACTCCTTCAAACGATGCACCTTTCCCGGTACGAGAGTCATGTTGCCGGTTCCGTCCAAATTCTTCCTGTAGGTTACTCCATCAGCTCCCACTTCTATGTACCACTCAGAGGTAATGGTGGTTTTTTGTGCAATCAAGAGGAAAGCGTTCAGTTCGATGGTTTCGCCCGCAGCCAAAGTCAGGAATGCGCCGGTAGTAGCGTCAGCCGCATTCATCGTCACATAATTGCGGCGGTTTTGCACGGTCAAGGTCGGCAGTCCGGTTTCAGTGTTGACATTCGAAAGGTCAGCTGTGAAAGTTCCATTAATGGCTGTGCCGCTCGGGGCGTAGATACGTACATAGCTGATTGTTACCGGATCTCCTCCGGTCGGAGGACCTTGTAAGGTGAAACGCAGCGCCGTAGAGAGCGGCTTATACTTCAGGTCCACGGTCGTACCGTTGGCTACACCTTCTGTCGCGGCATACATGAAACAAGCCTTCATGTCCGGCTGAACTACTCTGTTATCCCCTGTGCCAACAATGTTATTATCCTGCTGGGCAGGCATGGTGAGGGTATAGGTCTGGTTGTCAGTGTCAACTTGTGCACCGTATGTGGTGGTGCCGCCTTCAACGGTATATGGTGCCGGATATACGGAATAAAAGTTGGCAGTCGCTGAACTACCCCATTGCAATCCGGCTTCGCCAGTCTTGGTAAGGCTGGAGGCATAGTTCTGGGTCTCGCTATCTACCTTTACCTTATAGGTAGCCGACTTTCTACCTTCGGCACACTCAGGCGAGCTGATAATCACCTCATCACCATTCACCCAGTAAATGGGGAATGCGCCGCCAGCTTCCTCACCGTAAATGGTACGTGTATCGGCATTCTGTTCGAGTGCAACGCCAAATTGCACCTCTTCACCAGGAGTAGGTTGCACTACCCCTGCCTGGTCCTCGTCCTGGCATCCACAAGCCAAGAGTGCAAGGACTGAAATCATGAAATACTTGTTAGTTTTCATATTCGTATTTATTTTTTAATTGTTACTTGGTGTATCCCAATCTTGGTCTGTAAAACTAAAATCGAAGTCCTTATTAATTTCATGTTTTTCGATTCGTCCATTATCCTCATTAGGATTTTTGACATCAGCGGAAGCTGCACAAATGCCATTTTCCAAACTAACTGTAGTCTTCTTTGTTAAAGGAGACTCATACTTTTCTTTTTCTTTGTCTTTTTTCATTGTAATAAAAATTTAAATTGTTAAACTGTGGTTTGATTCTCTACTTTTTCTCTTTCTAGTTTTACCTCCGTTTTTAGTTGTTATTTTGAATGATTTTTATATCCGTATTTATAGCCATAGCCGTAACCGTAACCATATCCGTAGCCATATCCATAGCCGTGACGTTCCGGATCTGCACCATTCAGTACCAGGGCCATGTTCTTCAGTTTCTTTTCCTGATAGAGTTGCTCAATGTCAGGCAGCTGACGACGGTCCAGTTTGCCTGCACGCACCACAAAGATGGTCAGGTCGGCAATACGGTTGGCAATGGTGGCATCGGCAATGATACCTACCGGTACATTATCGGCGATGATGTAATCGTAGCGGGTACGAAGTTCCCGGATCAGCTCATCCAGACGTTCATCCATCAGCAGTTCGGCCGGATTGGGAGCGACGGTTCCTGAGGCAATCAGGTCGAAGTCTTCCCGGCGCTGGATGATGTCGTCTACGCGGATGGTGGAATCGGACAAATAGTTGGTGATACCCACATGGTGATGTCCATAGTGGCGGCTCAGGGTTCCCTTGCGGATGTCCAGGTCGATCATGATCACGCGCTTTTTGGTGTAAGCCAGACTCATGGAAAGATTGCGGGCAATGAAGGTCTTTCCGGCGCCTACGTTGAATGAGGTGAAGGTGATGACCTGCACAGGGTTGTCTTTCCGGGAGAGGAAGGCCATATTGGTACGCAGGATGCGGAATGCTTCCGAAACGATGTCGTCACCCTGTTCCCGGACAGTGGGTGCATTCTTGTCGTGATGTTTCTGGATGGACTTGTCGAGCGGTATTTCACCCAGGTAGGGTACACTGACTGCTTTCTCCAGATCCTTGCGGCTGTGAACGCGGGTATCCATGAACAGAATGAGGAGGAAGGCGGCTCCCGGCAGGGCGATACCGATAAGGACACCGAGCAGAAGAATGCGGTTCCGGTTCGGGGAAATCGGGAAACTGGTACTTTCTGCACTGTCAATGACCCGGGCATTGTTGTCGGCCATGGCCTGTGACAAAGCATTTTCTTCGCGGCGGTTAAGCAGGAAGAGGTAAAGAGCTTCCTTGATCTTTTGCTGGCGCTCGATGGAAAGCATCTGGCGTTCCTTGGTCGGAATGGCAGCCACCCGGCTTTGTGCACGCTGTTCGCGGCTTTGTGCGTCGTTGCGCTTCACGTTGATGCTGACAATCATATTGTCGACGGCACGGATGATGCTTTGCTTCATGGCGTGCAGTGTGTTGTTCAGTTCTTCCACTACGGGGTTCTTGTCGCTGCTGTCGCTGATCAGCCGGTCGCGTTTCAGCTTGGTGGCATTGTAGGCCGTGATCTGGGTCTCAATGTTCATGTCGCTGATGCCTGTATTGGCCGGGATCAGGTCTGTTTCTTTCTTGGGGTCGGTGAGATATTCCTTGATATACCTGGCCAGGCGCAACTGGGTTTCCAGTTCCAGAGCGTCAGCATTGTATTTCTGCGATTCACTCATGTACATGCTGGCCGAGGAAGCAATGTCTACCACCTGATTGTCGCGCTTGAAGGATTCCAGATCTGATTCAACATCGCCCAGTTCCTGACTGATAATGATCAGACGGTCATTGATGAAGTTGGCGGTGTTGATGGCTACCTGATTCTTATCCTTAATGGCTTCTTCGTTGTAGACGTTGATCAGGGTATTGAGGATGTCTTCGGCCCGTTTGGGGGAGTTGTCTTTCAGCGAGAGCGTGAGGATAGACGATTCGTCTTCTTCCTGACGGATGCCCAGATTTCCCTGATAGCGGGCAGCTACACCGTCAAGAGGCTGTTTCCGTACCTTGATGGGAACATTGGTCCAGGCCTTGCTGAAGAAGTTGGTCGGGGTAATCACCAGGTTTCCGCTGCGAAGTGACAGGGTGTCGTTCAGCCGGACCTGGTATTCGGACTTTTCCTCTTCCCGGATAAAATCAGACAACAGTACAGTGGTACTGTCCTGTATGGTTACGGTAAAGCCAAGGTATTGTTCCGGAAGCGCATCGGGAAAGCTGACATTTACCGGTGACTGTGTATACAGTTCGTCGTAGTGAAGGCCGCTTTTCTTCTGGTAACTGATGTCGGCATGAACACGCTGTACCACTTCCCGCATCAGTTTCTTGGAACGGAACTGCAGGATTTCGTTAGCCACGTTCACTTTGTTAATGAAATTGTCGTAACGGTCCAGTCCGGCAGTAGAAGTCTTGTTCGAAGGATCTTTGATGATCACGGTTGTTTTTCCGAAATAAACTTTGGGTGAACTGGCGTATTGATACCAGGCAATGCCGCCGCATATCAGTACGGAAAAAAGAAACCACTTCCATTTGGAAGTCAGGTACATGAGCAGGTCCAGTACGTTGAGGCTCTGCTCATTCTTGTTTACAGAGGATGGATTTGTCTGCATGTCGTTTGAAAGTCTGGTTATTGTTATTTAAGAGCCCACATCAGCGAGCAGACGGTTGTCACAAGAGAGAGCAGGACGGTTACGACCTGGAAGCCGCGGTCTTCGTTGTCTTTCTTGCGATACTTCGGTTCTACATAGACGATGTCATTTTGCTGCAGGTAGAAGCAGGGAGAGTCAAAGATATCCTTGCTGCGCAGGTCATGAACGAACATCTGGCGTTCGTTGCCTTTTTCACGGATCACGGTCACGCGGTTGATCCGGGCTTTGGCAGTCAGGTCTCCGGCATTGGCAATTGCTTCCAGCAGCGTAATACGGTCACCGTCGCAGGTAAAGGTTCCGTTGCGTCCTACGGCTCCCAGTACGGTGTATTTGAAGTTCAGGACATCAATGGTGACAAGGGGATCCTTGATGTAGTTGCTTGCCTTGATCTGATTCTCAATCAGCGATTTTACCTGGCTGACAGACATTCCGTCTACATGAAGCTTTCCGAGAATCGGGAAGTCAATGTTGCCTTCCACATCGACAAAATAACCTTTTTCCTTGCTTCCTGAGGCATCGGATGCCGAGACATTGCCGTTGCGGTCTATCTGGAAATTTCCTCCCTGAATATTGAACGGGATGGCAAGTTCCGGATTCTTACAGCTTACCGTGATGCCCAGGCGGTCACCGCTTTGCACGACTACTTCATGGTTCGGATCGAAAGGATATTTTTCACCCATCTGCATGTCAGACAGGTAGACGAAATCCTTGCGTGACGCACACGACGAGAACAGCAAGGCAATCATCAGGCTTAAAAAAACGAATGTTTTGTTCATGAGTTATGTTTAATAAGATTGATTAATTCGGTTGATTTCATGGTGGCATAATTGAGCAGCCTCACGGTCAGGCCGACATTCCAGCATGCCTACCGGAACGCGGGTTGCGATTTGTATCAGGGTGTCACACAGCTGCCCGTAAAGGTGTGAATCCTGCCGGATGGCCGAGCACCCGGGAAGCAAGTCGATAAAGGCTTCCGTATCCTGATGGCTGTGGAAACGGTTGACTGGTGCCTGTTTCAGACGCACGATTCCACCCACGGGAAAATGCCGGTTTTTATAACACGGGGTTTTCCCGCTCCACGGAGTACCGTAAACCAGCACCTGACCGTCTTGAAGGCGGAGGGTGGGGTTATCGTCGTTCAGCAGTTCGCAATTGGGTAAGACGGAAGTCCACAGGGCTGCATGTGTACTTTTCCCGGTACCGCTTTTTCCCAGGAAGAGGTAGCCCATCCCGTCTGTATATACAGCAGAAGCATGGATGGAAACGGCTTCCCGGTTGAGAATGGCCTGTGAAAAGACAATGCGCAGCATGGAGCTGAGTATATGTCCTGCATAGGGATCCGTCCAGAGTATTGTCGCCGTAGCCTGAGTAAATTCTCTGTCAGTCTGAAGGATATGCCGGGGACCTTCCGGCCAGGGGCTGATGCTAACCTGATATCCTCCGGAAAAGGCATACAGACTGGTATAACCAATATCATTAAGGGTCCGGTCCAGGAGGGTGGATGCAGTTTCTATTTCCGGTCCGGCTTCGGATAAGACTGTCAGTTGGAAAATGGATTCTTCCTGCGGTTTCTTTTCGCACAGAAAGGGACGGAACGAGGGCAGCAGCCTGTCAGCATCCTGTCCGTCCGGGAGCGAAAGACTGAAAAAGAATCCGGCTACACAATATTGAGATTCTGTCATGATTTGAATTGTCCGGTTAAAAGATTCGTAAAAGTCCAGAATGCTTCCTGCGGTGCGTAGCGGCAGGAGAAACGGATGTTGCCAAGGAAAGACCGGAAAGTATGAAACTTGCTGCTCCATTTGTTTTCGGCTGTATTCCTGCGTTGTGCGTGGTATAAACCGAAGTTTCCTCCCCGCAGAATAATTTCCAGCAACGGTTCCGGAGAAACAGTCTTTTCCGGATAGGGGAGACTGGAAGCAGGCAGACCCAGTTGTTTCACCAGAAAGGCATGAAGCAGACTGTTCCACCGGATGATTCCTGCTTTACGGCAGAGGTCATACAGGGCCTTGCCGTCAGTTTCCGTTTGCAGGCAGTGATAGGCACGTGTCAGGTCGCATAGCTGACGCAGACCGATTCCCCATCCGAAAGCATGCTTCATGATGTGCGTATTGAGCAGAACCAGATTCAGCAAAGGAGAGGGAATGGTTATCTCGGTTGGATTTCCCGGTAGTCTGAAGCTTGTCAGATTGGCGGGATCCTGTTCCTGTTTATACAAGTATTTTCGAATGAACGGACTGTGCAGGTCGGTCAGACGCGTATGATGTTCTACGTTGACTCCTTTCCAATAATAGCAGAGACTGTCATCGGCTTTGGGAGAAACACGGCATCCCGTCTGGCTGACCAGTGAAGCAGCCTGACGGCTTTCTTCCTTGTCGGAAAAGTAAAAGTCAATATCCCCACATTCCCGCAGCAGCGGTTTTTCGTAAAAACGGGCGATTCCTTGTCCTTTCTGCAGAACGGGGTGCAGACCGTTGGTGTGAAACAGCTCGTAAAGTTCGGTAAGTACCCGGTTCATCCGGAGATTGGCTCTTTCGATCCGGTCAATGGTTGCCACCCAATGAAGCAGTTGCTGTTCGGGTGGAAGCAGTTCGTCCGGAAGCTGGCACAATCCCTGATAGACGAGACCGGTGACTGTCTGACGCTGTGCCAGGTTGAAAATCCTTTCCCAGCTTTCTGATGATCTGGGAAACAGGGAAAGATTTTCAGGAACTTTCTCCCAAAGTCCGGCACGCACCAGTATGAACAGGACCTCGGTGTCTTCTAATCGATCAGTCCGTACGCTTTCCATTGAGCCAATTGTTTTTTTACATCTTGAAGTGCTGTTTCACGGTCGACTTCATATATTTCGCACAGCCAGTCAGCCAGTTCTTCCGGAACAGTTGTTCCTTGAATCATCTGCTGCCATAATCCGGCAGCTGTTTCGTTCAGTGTGAAAACATCGGACAAGTCAACATTCTCCTGACGGGTGTTTACGATCATGTATTGCCGTCCGATTTTGCGAAGTCGCAGGTTGGATTTAGGTTTCATCTTTGTCTGGTTTTTGTTGGTAGGTTCCCTTTCGGGACAGGTTCAAAACTTTTTTCCGGAGAGGATGGACAGAACGGTCAGAAAAATGATCTTCGTATCCAGCCATAAGGTATGATGGGCCAGGTAGTCAAGATCCATTCTTAGCCGTCGTAACATCTTTTCCATGTTGTCGGTATATCCGTTGTAGAGGGTTGCAGGCGAAAACAGTCCCGGACGTAATTGATAAAGCAATTCGTAATCAGGATTGATCGCCTTGATCTGTTCTACAAAATATTTCCGTTCCGGACGGGGACCGACAAAACTCATATCCCCTTTGAGGACATTCCAGAGTTGGGGCAGTTCGTCCAGATGGTGTTCACGCAGGAAACGTCCGACCCGTGTCAGGCGTTTGTCTCCCTGGCAGCAGAGAGCTGGTTTTCCGTCAGCTTCAGCCGATTCTTTCATCGAACGGAATTTATAGAGGATGAAGGGTTTACCCTGATATCCGATCCGTTCCTGGCTGAAAATAACCTTACCGCCATTCTCTATTTTTATGACCAGATAAATGAGAAGGAAAAGCGGTGAAAAAACAATCATTCCTGTAATACTTCCCAAAATATCCAGTCCCCGTTTGATGCGGTTGATGGCTGGCGACATCATATCCCGGCATTTTTTGTTGTCTTTGATCATTTCGGCTTCTGACATAGACATGATTTTTAGTTTGGTATTATTCATAGGCTTTCATAGATTTTGAGACATTGATCAATCATTTTTTTCTGAGTAAATAGATTTTGAAAACGTTTTCCGGCATTCTCTGCATATTTCCGATAAGTGTTTTCATCGTGAGTCAGAGTCTGAATCGCTTCTGCCAGTTCACGGGCATTTTCAGGAGCTACGTTCAGGCCGGACTCTCCATGTGCATTGACCCAGGAAACCCCAGACTGAGGAATGCGGGTGGCTATCAGTGGCTTGCTGCATGACATGGCTTCAATTTGTACGATGCCGAACGCTTCGGTCTTCTGGATACTGCTCAGGCAAAAAACTTTGCAGGCACCATAATAAGCCGGAAGGTCTTCGTCGCTGATCCGTCCCAAAAGTTTCACTTTATCCTGCACTCCCAGAGTTGCTATTTCGTTTTCCAGTTCATCTTTCAGTTCACCGGTTCCTCCGATCAGTATCACATACCTGTCGTCCAGATAGCGGGCTGCTTCTATCAGGTACCGGTATCCTTTGTAGGTGACGAGTCTTCCCAGCGAGAAAACAATGTTTTTTCCCTGATAACGCTGAAGAATGCTTTCTACGGCTTCAGGTGAAGGTTTCATGGCTTCTACACCAATAGGCAGGCAGACCGTTTTCTCCTGTACCTCTTTCAGATACGGTGATTCCTGGAGATATACCGGTGTTGTTCCTACAATCTTGTCTGCTCTTTTCAGCAACCAGTTCTGTAACGGCTTGTAAAATCTGAGCAGCATTTTCTGTTTCTGGATGTCGCTGTGCCAGTGAAGGACAACTTTCCCCTTGTAACCCGAGCAATATAACGCCAGACAGGCCATGGGGTCTGGATGGTGTACATGGATTACCGAATAGTTCCGGCTTATTTTTCTTAAGGTCAGAATCATAGCCGGTGAGATCATTGTTGCGGCGATTTTAGCCCATGAAGGACTTCCAATCAGTCTGGCATGTTCGTTGAGGGGGATAATCTGGCTATCCCCTTTGTCCAGTGCACACAACATATCACAATCAACCTTCCGCGCGGATAGACCGAGCATCAGGTCGTACATTACTTTTTCTACACCGCCTCTGATCGGGTAGAATTTTCCCAATTGCAAGATTTTCAGATCTTCTTGTTTCATAGCTTGAGGATCATTTGCCTGGAATACTTATTGTTTATACGTCGTCTTCTGTTCCTGTATCAGTTTTTTGTGCTGAATGATGGCATCCGGATAATTTCTGCGGATATATCCACCAATGCTGTTATATACCAGTCCGAGACGAGTTGCGATGGATTTCAAATCTTCCGTCGTTGTCTGATACAGTTCTATTGCTTTCTTGTATTTCTTTTCACTTCGGTACATCGTACGTTTTCCCTGCTCATTCTGTCCCATTCCTACGATACTGATCAGTTCCGGTTCGTATTTATGCAGGTATTGGCGGAAACTTTCCGGTTGCAGGTTGAACTCATTGGCTACCTGAGCAATGGAACGTGGATTCTGTTTGATGCTGTTAATTGCATCCTGATATTTGAGTGAGGTACGTTTGGTACGGTTTCTGGCTTTTCTCAAGTCTTTCGGACTTTGGCTCTCGTCAGTTATTCCCAGATGATCCAGTACCAGATTTTTGTGCCATTTATGCAGATAAAAACGGAATCCTTCCGTAGTTACTCCTGTCTGATCTGCAATTTCTTTCAGAGTCATTACTGTATTTTTGTACAGGGTAAGTGCTTCTGCGTATTTATTGATTGTTTGGGCGGAAGGTTCATATTTCCGTCCGTTTCCCTGGAGTCCTCCTCTTTTTTTATACTTTTCTTCTTTCGCCCGTTTACGCATGGCTCTTTTTTGCTGAAGCACGTCTTTGTAATAAAAACGTAAATGTTGCATCAGGCCACTTTCGGAGACTTTGAATTTTTCGGCAATTTCCGGTATCGTCATTTCCGTTGTACGGTAAAGTTCAACCGCATCCGTGTATTGCTGGACGCAGGAAGGGCGTGCCCCCCGGGGAATATTGTCATTGATACCCAGCCGTTCACGTATCTTTTGTCGCCGGGAAAGAATTTCCTCATAATGTATTCTCATGAAATTGGCCAGTGCAGTACCATTCAGGCCGAATTTGCGGGCTACCTGTGAAATATTCAAGTCGATATATTTCATCATGTCGCAAGCCTCTACTGCTGCTTTGTATCTTTCGTGAGACACACGGTTTTGTTTTCCGGTTGAATAGATTCTAATCGACTGCAAGTCTTCACTTTCCACTGGTATCTGATGCCGTTGCAGAACCAGTTCCCGCCAGTAACGGCGTAAGTAATTTCCCAAAGCACCGGGAGTAACTCCACAACGTAGGGCTATAATTCTTGTTGACAATGTGGTGTCAGCATACAATGTTACAGCCTTTTCGTATTTACAGTGAAGCGCATGCCGTTTTTTCAGCAATGCTCTTTCCTTGGCCGGGAGTTTTTCAATCTCGTCCAAATTCAGTTTGTTTTCCATGGTTTAAATATTGGCTGACGGATTCCTTTCTGTCAGCTTGTCGTATAAGTCCAGATAATCCTGATAGCGGTCTTCTTTCCGGAAGTTTTCCAAAGCATATGTTCTGCAAGGCTGCTGATAGTAAGCCTTTCCCCGTTGACTGATCAGGCGGGCTGCCTCCAGCATTTCTTTCACATTTCCCTGAGGCACGATGAAACCAGTCTGATCCGTGATGGCTTCAATACTTCCACCTGTACGATATGTTACGACCGGTGTGCCACAGGCAATTGCTTCCAGATTGACGGTCGGGTAATTGTCCTGCCACGTCGGGTTGATGAATGCGTCAGCTGCAGCATATAGTTCTGCCAGCTGGTGAATATTTTCCGTACGTGGAATGCCCAGCATGTTTTTTTTAAGTTTTTTCTGTTGTTCCGGCCGGACTCCTACTAAAACAAGCATTTCATCAGGATGTAAAAGGTCGGCCATTTGAATACAATCATCAAATCCTTTTTCCCGGCTCCAGATACTGGCCACACCAAGCAGAATGTGTTTTCCGTTCAATCCGTATTTCTGCTTAACCTGTTCCGGATTATAAATATTGAATATATTGGTATTGATCCCGTTATGAATCACATGAAACTGATTGTTTCGGAAGAAAGAATGCTGCATTTCTTCACGGATCCATTCAGAGACCGGAACAATGGTCAGCTGATCCAGGGGTAGGGAAGTAAAAGCCTGTTTCTTGTCTTCATAATTTTGATGTGACCGGTCAATTAGCCAGCTTGCAGGAAACTCCTTCTTTTGTGGGCAATGTCCACATCCTGTTTGCCATTTGTTACATCCGGCATACGAGTAGTAATAACAGTGTCCGGTATACAGCCAGCAGTCGTGAACAGTCCAGACGACCGGGATATTACTTTGGGCCAGGAAATCAAACAAGATCTGATAGTTGAGAAAATAGCCGTGAATATTGTGGATATGAATCACATCCGGTTTCAACTCCTGAATCTGTTTCACAAATAGTCGGGTAGCCTTGTTTGAAGCCAGTCCGTGCCGGTCAAACAGTCGGGTCTCCAAGCCATGCCAGATTGTACTCCATTTATTTCCGACCGGAATCACTTCCGACTGGCATGACTTGATTCCGTCACGTCCTTTGCTGTATGCTATGCAGCTTCTCCATCCGTGTTGCATAGCCAGTTCTCCGATTTCCTGCATAATACGTCCGGTTGACGTATTGACTCTCAGAACCGGATTAATCTGTAAAAGCGTTTTCATTAATGGGTTAAAGCAGTGAACAAGCGCATCCATTTGTCCATAACGGCCTGTTCAGAATAAGTTGCAACGACTTTTCGGGCGTTTTGAGAAAGCATTTTCCGATATTCCGTATCTTCCATTACTTCCATCATTGCGTGAGCTAGCTTTTCTATGTCTCCATTGGGAACGAGTAATCCATTCTCTCCCTGTCGGATAATATCTTTCGGACCACATTTAAAATCAAATGAAACGACCGGCAGTCCGCAAGCCATCGCTTCGATCATTACCATAGGAAATCCTTCATAATTGGAACTCATCACCAGCATGGAACTCTGGATGTATTCAAAGATCGGTATTTACAACTAATTATTCCTCAATATTTTATAAGCAATAAGTCAGGAATATGG
>ERZ772889.1688-NODE-1688-length-19386-cov-53.840205_pt1 | contig 19386 bp, 20 predicted proteins | sample MGYA00512127_ERZ772889 | MGnify/ENA primary metagenome ERZ772889 (study PRJEB29015, sample SAMEA2737689) | human gut metagenome | biome: human gut; feature: human-associated habitat; material: faeces | place: China | collected 2012 ...
GTTTCTCTTTTTCTCTTCAGGGACTGTTCGCAAGGACAGTCCCGTTTGCGTTTTTTGAAAAAATAAAAAAATTTTAAAACCTTGCAAAATGAGAAACATGAGAATTGCAAGTAATATTTAGACATATATTCATTTTTGTTAATTGTGCACAAAAGAAGAGTACTTTTAGAAACCGGATCAGGCGCTAAAAGTACTCTTTTATTGTGCAAATTTACAACAGCTTTTGCATAATCTGTTTTTCTGTCAAATTTTTTGTACAGATTTTGGTACCATTCCTACCCCCTCTTAAGACTATCTAAGTAATCAAAATACGATTACTAAGATAGTCTATATGTCCCCCGCCCATTTCCCCGGGGGACAAAAGAAAAAAAGGGCATCAAAAGAAAAGGCAAGTTTTCGCTTGCAATATAGCTGTCCGGGGCTTATGGCTCGGTATAGGGCTTGTGGGAGAGGTGGCTTCCAGAGAACAGACAGTTCTCTGGACTCTCGTGTTTAATTTTTATGGAGAATGGACGGAAAAATTAACAGAGGTAGGATGAAATCACCCCCCAACCCCCTCAAGGGGGGGGTGTAAAATTGTCTTTCATCAAGTACCTGGTTAACCTACAAGATCAGCAGCAGACAGACCGTCAAACTGTTTCCGGGGGTAGTGATTCATCCAGTCCTGGATAGCTTGTATTTCTGTTTTTGAATACAAACCAATATCATCACCTTTTGGAATCCACCGTCTGATAAAGCGGTTACTGTTTTCATTTGTGCCACGTTCCCCGGAGCAGTACGGATGACAGAAGTAGACCGTTGTGCGCTTCTTCTTGGTTCTGCAGCTTCTTTCGATAGACTGCCAGTCCGCAAATTCCATACCATTATCACAAGTAATTGTCTTGAACTTTTCCCGGAATGCCGGAGATCCTATTTTCCTTTCGTACTGATCTAATGCCCTGATCACAGATTTTGCAGTTCTGTCCTTGATCTTGAAAATCAGTTCATTACGTGATTTTCTTTCAGACAGCACCAACAGACATGTAAGATCATCCCTGGAACTGTAAACTGTATCCATTTCCCAATGACCGTATTCTTTACGTTCCAGGATCTCCCTGGGTCTCTCTTCGATGGATCTACCCCGAGAAAATTCTCTTTTGGTTGTTTCTTCCTCATTCTTTTTCTTTTTCCTAGGTTTCGCATAAGGTAAATTATTAACAGTTACACCCTTAATCCGGTGAGCATAGACATAATTATATATGCTCTTCACGCATAATTTGTGATCCGGGAGCATATACAGTGCAGCTTCCGGACTATACTTCTGATCCAGGATCAAAGCAGCCACATCTGCAAGAAAAGGATCATCAGCAGACAACTTTCTTTTCCGTCCTCTACGGCTCATATTTTCTTTATGGATACGCTGACCCACATCATAACCATAGCGCTTTTCATTCTGCAACAGCTTACCCCTTGCAATAAAAGTACCTCTTTTAATTTCATTGTAGACAGTAGCTCTGCAGCATCCGATCATCTCCGCGATCTTTGTTACCGGTGTCTTTTTCAGGTGTAACTTTTCAATCAGGTATCTGTCTTTCTCCGTTAGGTATTTCATGACTGAACCCCCTTTCATACTTCGAGGGTATCAGGATCACAGATATATTTATCAAGGTTAAAATAAACAGCTGCGCTGACCTTGACAAATATATCTGATCCTGATAGTCCAGTCAGCCGGGATACGAAAGGAAACTTTTCAAAGGTCACTACGTTCCCAATGAAAAGAATCAAACACCCCAAACCCCTCAAGGGGCTTTTTTCTTCCTGGTCTTTCCGGTACATCTCCTTTTCAATTCATTTCCGGTATGTCTTGTGCATCAGTCTGAATAATAATTTTTCACCTGGTCCAAGTAAAGAACCGTAAAAATTCAAAAAAATGAATTTTTATCTAACTATAAAAATCGGAAAAATGATTTTTATAGTTTTCTTGACTTTTTCCAGGAGAAAAATTTTCCATTATTCAGACGCCCAAGACAGATACACCGAAAACGAATTTATAAGAAAAGGAGATGATAGAAGCAGAAAGACCCAGGAAGAAAAACTAAAACCAACAACCCAGAGCAGAAACCCAAAAACGTGATAGGCTCCGCAGGAGCCGGGAAGGTGACAAAATGAAGAAAGCTAAAAAAGAAAATTATAGGATCGTAACAGAAAGCGGAAAACAGTTATTTAACCAAAATTACACAGAAACAGGAGCCAACAGAATATGGGAAATGTACAACGGAATCTACACCGATGACAACGGAAACGAAGAACATATTTACATAGAAAAAATATAAATAATTGCTGACCTATCGGCAGGACGGGGAGAAAGAGGATCAACATGACAAAAAAAGAACTGGAAATCAGATATAAGGTACTAGAAGAGAGAATGGAAAGAATTTATGAACTATGTAAAAAATATACCGGTACAAGTAATGCAGCTGAAACCATAGGCGCAATAGAGGCGAACTGTGACCCTGATCTAATAGAGCAAAGCATCAACTGGAGAATATAAGAAAGAGGGGCGCAAGCCCCTCTAAACTTTTACACTATAATTCTTCCGGAACCAATCGACAGAATCATCAAGTGGCAACCATCTGTTTTTCAAAAAATCATCATATCCCTTATAATCAAACTGCGATCCGCTCCGAAACTCTTTAATCAGATTAAACCGCCTACAAAAAGCATTCCAGGTACTGGCATCCTCTGATTGAACAGTTTTATAAAGCTGGTCAAAAGAAATGTTACTTGTAAAATATATGTGCGTGAAGCAGGCTTGTTTATTATTATATCTACACGGCAGTTCTAAGGGGTAAATATCTAACCACTTAAGCAATATATTAATATCAAAATCGCAAGCACGGAAATCATCAAACAAAATAACATCTTGCCCCTTATATCCATCCCAGGGGTTCCGGTTATCTGTCACACGATAAACTTTATCGTATCCACCATATAATTTATATACTCCGGAAGTCTTGCCACTTCCTGGATCACCGAACCAGTACTCCACATGCATCTCACGAACTATATTCTTAAATTGTTCATACCGGAGTATTTCCCGGCATCGTTCGACCTTTTCCAACTGCATCATATAGTTAGGATTATCTTCAAGAATCTCATAATTACTTTTTCCGTCTTTGATCATATCATACAAGGCAACAAGATCGTTCCGTTGTCCCTGATGTTCATCCGGAACAATTCCGGATTCTTCAAAAGTATTTTTAAGATTTGTTTCTTCTTTCGTGGTACCTTTATACTTTCCCTCTTTACGGATATAGTCACGAGCTTGTTGTAATGTACCCCGGAGCATATCTAATTGAGATCCGGGAGGAAATAACTTTTGCAAAGTACTAAACCTAAAAGGATTATTACGATGTATAATTATATGTGTATGTAAAGTATGCTTTTCATTACCAACCTCATCACACATGGCCCAGTAATTAAGAGACTTAATAGAGGTAAGCACATCTTTTATTTGATCATGAGAAAATCCCTTATCAAGTGGATTATTAATTGTTATCATCCACTTACGGCATTTTGTATCCGTCTTTTCTCCCATACCATTCTCCCTGTTTGACACAAAAGTTGTATTGACACAGCAATTTGACACAACTTTGACACAACAAAAAATGCAGTAAAATCAGTACTTTAAATCACTTTGACACATGACACAGAAGTTGCCTAAGGGTAATACTAACCCTAGGCAACGCCCTTGACGGCAGGAACCCGGCACCGCGGGACCTTTGCGCCCAAGGACGCGCCCCGCTTCGCTTGTGGGCGCTGTCCCTGGTCACAAGGCTAACCGGGTGCCCCCTACCGTAAAGGGTAAAGTGCACGTTGCAAGCTACAAACGGTTGCACAACTCGTTCTGTATTTCATCAATTTCCTCATCAACGTGTTTTAAATGAGCAGACAAACAAGAGAGATTGTTTGCATTGACTTCCTCGATCGAATTAAAACGATCCACCGAAACACGTAACAAAGAAATATCTTCATACACGTCCTCCAAATCCTGTTCCCTTTCACGGACATGACATAACATATAAGTCACTACAATCACAGTAGCGCAGATTACTAAAACGATAGCAAAAGCCATACTTACACACCACCTTTCTTTCTAGGACACCAACGAGGAGTATATTTACAAGGAACTATACTATCATTCCACCCGGTATAGCCAATAAAACCAGGCATAGACCGAATATCACGCTCAATAAAATACTGCATAATATACTCCTGATCAGGATGATCACAACAACAACTTTGCCGATTTCCATACCGGGAATGATAAAGTTTACAAAAATCACATTCAGAGCATTTTATTTTAGCGTCCATAATACACCTACTTTCTCAATTTTTTGCTGGCACGTTTCAATTTACGTGACGGATTTACAATACCGTCAATATTCACCGGGTTATTGCGCTGCAGATCAAGAATCTGCTCTTCAGTTAACATGTCACCTTCCTTGCATGACTTCGCAAGATTTCCGACACATGCCAGGGTATCATAAGCATTAAAAGCAGCATCCTTAATAAACCATCCGAAACGTCTTTTCGGTTTGATCAGTGTAGGATCAGAAGCATTTTCAAGGTCAAAAGCATCATACTGTTCATGTACCATGATTCGCCATATCTTGTTGCAGGTATAGACGAAGCTGGTCACCTGACGGAGTAGAGCATCCACATGATTAAACCTCTGCGATGTATAAATCAGACTGATATGATGGTGACGACAGGTCAAAAGCGTGTTGAGAAACAGAGGATCTATGTTGCTTTTGAAACTCCGGGAATTAAGCTGTACCGAAAATTCATCCCCAAACACTATAGTGCAGGTCAAAGTATCATTCTTTTCATCCACGGCACGCATACGATCAGCAACAGCCACGATCTGCGCCATAGATACAAAATCCTCATAGGGGATAGACAACGACACGTTAGAGATAATATGTATCTTCTGGGTAACCCATTTCTTACGGTTAAAGTCAAAAATCCGCTTATCATTGTACCGCTTATACAAAGATACAACCTTATGCACTGCAGACAAGGTTTTACCCTTGCCAAACAATCCAACATAACAGGAGATCGTACCGGTAGCACATTCATCCCACCGATGGAACCGGAAATACTTATACAGATCAATTACACCATACCACACGGTACTGATCGGATGCGTTACAATGACACGGACACAGACCGACATGATGCAGGCAAATACAATAATAAATAATATCAATTCAAGCATACGATCACCGCCCAACCTTTAAGCAGTTAGCAGCTATGGAGCTAATGCTTTCTAATACCAAACAAAACACGATCAGACCGACCACCACAGCCGGAGTAAATTCATTCGATCCGTTACAGATATAATTAATTATGTTTTCCATTCTTCATTATCTCCTTTGCATAATGACAACTATTAACCAGGTAACACATTTTGCACCGCTGGATCTCATCATCCACACGGATCACACGACAGCCGACAAGATCACTACAATGATTATCAGCATTAAGGCAGGTACTTTTTATCCTGCAGGTAAAATTAGCGCATGGACTCATCTGTCTAACACATCCTTTCTGCCATCCAGGCTGCGACCAGTCATGTTAGCAACCGCAATTTTTATCCGCTTAATTACCCAAAAAGAGAGCAGCAGAAAAATAATTGTGTCCAGTCTGTAATTTATTGCCGAAAAATAAGGCTCAAAATCGTCTGCAGATAAATTCTGTACTTGAACTTGTTCCGTCTCAGGTTCCGAAACAGCGACAGTAAAAGGTATATAATTACCATCGCTATCCATAACGTAGACATTTGTTCCGGATTCTCCTGAATCCACGGACTCAGTAGGGGGTTCTTCCGTAACAGATCCGGCATCTTGTACCATATCGGATTCAATGCCAGTGCTATCGGATAATATAGGATCATCAGTTCCAGGAACATCCAAGGAAGTTCCCTGATCATCATTTTCAACAGTTTCAACAGTCTCGATATTTTCATATTCATTCATTTTAACAACCTTTCTTGAAAAGCATCCCCGGTGTGTGGTAAAGTAAAGAAAAACACCATACGGAGGGGAAAGACAATGATAAACAATTTTTTACAACTATCAACCGAAATGTTATCAACAATTATTTTGATCATGGCATTAGGATTGATTATTAAATTATGTATTTACTACTTAGTAATAAAAACAGCAGTCAAAAACGCAATTATTGAAGCAAGACTAGAAATCAAAAGAACTCCAGACCCTAAAAATTTAACACCACAAGAAGTTTTAGACCGCGAATTGAATGGCTGGAAATAATTCAACGGGTTAATCGGAAAAAAATATACAACAATATAAATCCGATTAACCCATACACAAGAACTTGAAACAAAGAAATCGTAAATCCACACAAATACAAATCAATATTCATAATTCTATAAGCAAAGTCAAAAATAACTCTAAAAATATCCACATAGATCACCTTCCCAAAAAACGCAAAAGAACAATAGCAACAAGCAAAACACCAATAGAAGTAATATATTGCACGGGGAGATAGCCAAATACAGCATTAACCATAGCAGGAAATTCCCCCAAGGAAGAAACCATAGATTGCATATTACGATACATCCATGTAAAAGAATTCATGTTCAAATCTTCCCAAGAATTAACATCTATGTTTCCAGTTAATTTACCTTTATCATCGGTGGAATAATGATATGAATCGCTAGAAGCAGTATCTTGATTCCACAAACCACTTGAATCATCAAAGCCGCCAGTCTCAACATCAGTAGACGGCATAATTGTTGTATCTTTTGATTTAATATCAACTTTAACCCAACCGCCATAATGATATAAAGAATCTGAATCGTTATAAACTACAATGCGTAAATAATATTCAGTAGAACCATAAGATTGCGTTTTAATAGAAAAAGGATCAATTTCTTTTTCTTTTAACCAAGTCCAAACGGGAGTATTTGCATTAAAAGAATACGACCCAGCAGAATAAAAACAATCTTCACCATATTCTTTATAAATAAAATTTTCTTCTGTTTTTTTATTAAACCATTCAATGTAAAAGTTCTGCGCTACAATTTCAATTTGCGCATCATCAGGCAAAGACTTAAGTGTAGACCATTTAAAAGTAGCTTGCCGACCAGATCCATCATGAGCTTTCTGCTCTGTATAAATAACATTTTGAAGATAACCAATAGACGAATCATAAACCATATTGCCCTTATTAAGATCAGTAGGTTTTGATTTTTGAATAACCTTTTCGATATTACCTTTTACATCAAAGTAAACATAAACATCTGAACCATGATAAAAATCACCCCACACACCTAACCCGGCCTGCCTATAACATGGTGTAATTCTTATGTACCGCAGAAACCAATTCTCATCATCAGGCTTTAGACCTGACACATCAATCGTCAACGTTTTATCTGCAGTAGCAAATTCATCCGGGTATGCATCCGCCTGCTTTATTGTGTCCTGCGCTTCCTTATCTGCAAAATAATAATTTACCCGTACATACTCCTCAACTTCCTGATCCTTAAGATAGCTTCGCTCCGTTGTTCCAGTCCAGGTAGCTGTCATTTTATTGTTTGCCGTGAAACCGGTAAAAGCATAAGCCGTATCTTCAAAGTCTGGGTTATCAATAGACCCACCGTTAATAAGACCAGAAATATCACCAGACTGACAATACGAAAGCATAGAAGATTCAGAATTAAATATCATGAGATCAGACGAAAAAACAGGATCCGTATTTATAGGATGAACATAAAAGGCACAAATATCAGTAGTACTCCAACCCTTATTTGTTTCCTGGTCAGTATAATGAATATCAAAATAAGCGGAATCACCTATAAAACCAGCAGGAAAGTTATAAGTAGATTTTTTAGAGCTTGCGTACACTTTAACTTTTCCACTACCTGGATCAAAATAAAAAAGTCTAAACATACCAAAGGGATTAGTTTCAGTATCATATACAAAAGCATAAAAATTTTTATCAGTCAAATGAAGATAACCAGTAAAACATTCACGATAATTGTTAGAAGAAGTATTTGTATTTGAATACGAATAAGTATAATCCCCTGTAAAAGTTTTAAGAACAAAACTATTTGCTTCCTCCGCATGAACCCGAAGAGAACAAAACGTAATCAGCATGATCAGAAACGAAAAAAATAATACGAAAAGAATTACAATAATGTTGCGGATCTTTTCTAAAAAATCTGGACTCATAAAATACCTCACTTTCTTTTGATTAAAAAAATACCAGGTAGATTTTCTCTACCTGGTAAGGTTCCAAGCTGTCTTACTTCGCAGCACCCTTGGCGGATCTGAAGATTCTGAAACCTACAAATACCAGGGATGAAATCAGAAATACGTTAAGCGGGAAAATGGTGAACAGTCCACATACGGACTTAACCAGGTTAACCAGTTCAGTTACAAGGGAAACATCAATTACCGCTTCCGCAGCAGCTACCATAGGAGTTAACATAAGCCATACCGTCCTTTCCGCATTATCTGTTAGATTGCGACTCTCACAAATATGCAATTTTTATATAATCAGCTAATTAAATACTAGGAGAATGGGGAGACCGGGTCTCCCCTGCACATACAGTGCATTTATAATGAACAATTAAGCCATTACCTTATTTGAATGGTGGAAAATCTCCATCATCTGACTTGACCTTGGAAGCAGGTGCAGCCTTAACAACCTTAACACCGGTTAAAACTGCTTTACCCTGGAATCCCTTGGAATAGAGAAACTCTACCTCATCACCTACATGAATACCAAAATCTTCACGGGCAAATTCCATACCGGTCTGTTTGCCGTAGATCTCCACAGCGCTTTCTGTATCGTATTCAGAAAATGCCTGCTCATAAAAGATGTTCCAGTAAAACACATCTGTTGTGTCTTTTTTTAATGTTTTCTTGATACCAACGATTTTTACAATTTCACTCATTTTTTTTTCTTCCTTTCTTTATCTGCTTTTTTACTGTTGGTATACACTTGTATGTAAATTCTCCTGCAGCTGATCGGCATGACCCTCTGTCTAAATAAATTTTACATACAACAGCAAAATGAGAAACAGATCAAAAGTGATTGACAAAATAATTATAGTAATGTTAAAATAAATCGATTTTGAGAGACAGGATGTGTGAAAGTCTTTTCAAAGCAATTGTTTTATTAATTGGCAACTATGGGTTGCCTTATTGATTGAGTTAGAAGCTCAAATTTTATAAGTTGGTTCCTTTATAACCGCAATGCGTTATGCGCAAACTTGTGAAACGGTCAATAAGAGTAGTAAAAGTATAATTGCTAAATAGACTCTGACACGAATATCTTTTCAAAATAAATGCAAAGAAGCAAATGGAAATCCATGTAATAAAGACAGAGATGTTGAATGCATCCGGCAGGATGTGTTGCAGAATTTTGTAGCAGGTGGTATTTCCGGATAAAACGGTGCTTCTGCAATGACAGAAAATCGACTGAGAAGATAAACAGGTTGTGCAAATGCGCAGCCTGTTTTTTGTGTATACGAGAAAATTTGCCCGGTGGCAGAAACAGACTGCGATACTTTTGATAACAGAGGGAGGAATGGGATATGAGCGAGAAGCATACCCATATGGATCAGCGCAGGGCTCCGATCCATGAAGCACTGGAAAACTTTCGGCGCATGAGAGTCGTACCTTTTGATGTGCCGGGACATAAGAGAGGCCGGGGCAATCCTGAACTGACAAAATTCCTGGGGGAACAATGTGTGGGCGTGGATGTCAACAGCATGAAGCCGCTAGACAATCTGTGCCACCCGGTATCCGTTATCCGGGAAGCGGAAGAGCTGGCTGCGGATGCATTTGGAGCGGCACATGCTTTTCTTATGGTGGGAGGCACTACCAGCTCGGTACAGAGTATGGTGCTGACTGCCTGCAAACGGGGGGATGAGATCATCCTGCCACGTAATGTCCACCGTAGTGTGCTGAATGCACTGGTATTGTGCGGAGCGATTCCGGTCTATGTAAATCCTGAGGTGGATCAGCGGCTGGGAATTTCGCTGGGAATGAAGAGAGAGCAGGTGGCAAAGGCAATCGCAGAGCATCCGAAGGCGGTAGCGGTACTGGTCAACAATCCGACCTATTACGGAATCTGCAGCGATCTGCGGGCCATCGTAAAAATGGCACATGATGCCGGCATGCTCTGTCTGGCAGATGAGGCGCACGGAACGCATTTCTATTTCGGAGGAGGACTGCCGGTGTCTGCCATGGCGGCGGGAGCGGATATGGCATCGGTATCCATGCATAAGAGCGGAGGAAGCCTGACACAGTCCAGCCTTCTTCTGACCGGACCGAATGTTCATGCTGGTTATGTACGCCAGATCATTAATCTGACACAGACGACGTCGGGAAGCTACCTGCTGATGTCCAGTCTGGATATCTCCAGAAGAAATCTGGCACTGCGGGGCAGACAGATCTTTCATCAGGTGGCGGATATGGCGGAATATGCCAGAGAAGAGATCAATGCGATCGGAGGATATTATGCCTTTGGAAAGGAACTGGTCAACGGAGACTCCGTGTTTGATTTCGATATTACCAAGCTGAGTGTGCATACACGGGATATCGGACTGGCGGGAATTGAGGTATATGACATTCTCAGAGATGAGTATGATATTCAGATCGAGTTCGGCGATATCGGAAATATACTGGCGTATCTGTCCATCGGTGACCGCTCTCAGGAAGTGGAGCGCCTGGTGAGTGCACTTGCGGAGATCAAACGTCGCTATCATACGGACGGAAGCGGATTGCTGAACCAGGAATATATTGATCCGGAGGTGGTTGCCAGTCCGCAGGATGCGTTTTATGCGAATAAATGCAGTCTGCCGTTACGGGAAACAAAGGGAAAAGTATGCTGTGAGTTCGTGATGTGTTATCCTCCGGGAATCCCCATTCTGGCACCCGGGGAGAGGATCACGGGAGAAATTCTTGATTATATCGAATACGCGAAAGCCAAGGGCTGCAGCATGACCGGACCGGAAGATCCCGAGATCCTGCACCTGAATGTGCTGGCAGAGTAAAAAGGAGGACGAAAAATGGAAATGTGGTTTTCGGAGTTTCATACTCCCAATGTAAAACACAGTCTTCGTGTGGAGAAACATCTGTATTCCAAACAAAGTGATTATCAGAGGATCGACATTTTTGAGACTCCGGAATTCGGAAGGGTTCTTACTCTGGATGGCAACGTCATGCTGACGGAACGGGATGAATTTATCTATGACGAAATGATCACCCATGTGCCCATGGCAGTCCATAAAGACGCAAAAGATATTCTGGTGATCGGTGCCGGAGATGGTGGAGTAGTGCGGGAACTGACCCGCTATGACCGTGTGGAAAATATCGATCTTGTAGAGATGGATCCGATGGTAGTGGAAGCGTGTCGTGCGTATCTGCCGGGCAATGCCTGCCGGATGGATGACCGCAGAGTACAGATTCATTTTGAAAACGCATTGAAATTTATTAGACGCTGCGAGACAAAATACGATCTGATCATTGTGGATTCTTCCGATCCTTTTGGTCCTTCGGAAGGACTGTTCACCAGGGAATTTTACGGGAATTGTTATAATGCCCTGAAGGCGGACGGGATCATGGTCAATCAGCAGGGAAGCCCTTTTTATGCAGAGGATGCCGGAGCCATGCAGCGCAGTCATAAAAGGATCGCCAGCACATTTCCCATCAGCCGTGTCTATCAGGCGCATATTCCTACTTTTGCGGCAGGCTACTGGCTGTTTGGATTTGCCAGCAAAAAATATCATCCGGTGGACGATCTTGACCCTGCGGCATGGAATGCCCTGAATATGAGAACGCGCTATTACACGACGAGACTTCATAAAGGTGCGTTTTACCTGCCGGCATTTCTGGAAGAGATGCTCAGGGAAGTAGAGTAAGCACGATATAAAACAGACAGGAAGGCGGCACGATCGCAATGATAGAGAGAAATGTAGAAAATTTTATCGGCTGTGACAGTGATTACACATCTGCGGAGATTGTCCTGTATGGAGCACCGTATGATTCCACCACAAGCTTTCGTCCGGGGGCAAGATTCGGACCCTCCGCCATGCGGCATGAAAGCTTCGGATTGGAGACATACAGTCCTTATCAGGACCGGGATCTGACAGACTATGCAATCTTTGACAGCGGAGATCTGGAACTATGTTTTGGAAGCAGTGAGGCGGCGCTGGCAGACATAGAAGCAAGAGCTGCGGAGATTTTACAGGATGGCAAACTGCCGGTTTTACTGGGTGGTGAACATCTGGTAACGCTTGGCGCCGTCAGGGCAGCAGCCAAAAAATATCCCGGAATGCATATCCTTCATTTTGATGCCCATGCAGATCTCAGACAGGATTATCTGGGAGCGGCACTCAGCCATGCCTGTGTGATCCGCAGATGCCATGATATTCTGGGGGATGGAAGAATCCATCAGTTCTGTATCCGCAGTGGGGACAGAGAGGAATTTTGTTTTGCGGCAGAACACACCCAGATGCAGAAATTTGATTTTACGGGGCTGGGCGAGCTTGCGGAGGAACTGGAGAGGAACCATACACCGGTATATCTGACCATAGACCTGGATTGCCTGGATCCGTCCTGTTTTCCGGGAACAGGAACACCGGAGGCCGGGGGAGTAAGCTTTGTCCAACTGACAGATGCCATCGGCAGAACAGCAAAACTGAATATCGTCGGTGCGGATGTGAATGAACTGGCACCGATGCTGGATCAGAGCGGAACATCCACCGCTATGGCATGTAAGGTGCTGAGGGAGCTGCTGCTTGCTCTTGCAGCGAACAGATCCACTGAAAAGTTAAAATAAAAAAGAAAAACGGAGGAAAGAAGATGAGCAGAGTATTAGTGATCGGCTGCGGCGGTGTAGCCGGTGTAGCGATTCAGAAATGTTGTCAGGTAAGTGAGGTATTCACGGAATTGTGTATTGCCAGCCGGACGAAGGAAAAGTGTGATGCACTGGCACAGAAGCTGGCAGGAAAGACGCAGACTGTCATTACCACAGCACAGGTGGATGCGGATGATGTGGACCAGGTGATCGCACTGATCCGGGAATACCGGCCGGAGCTGGTAATGAACATTGCGCTTCCTTATCAGGACCTTACCATTATGGATGCCTGCCTTGCCTGCGGTGTCAATTATATGGATACTGCCAACTATGAGCCGGAGGATACAGAGGATCCCGCGTGGCGCGCCATCTATGAAAAACGCTGTAAGGAAGCAGGATTTTCCGCCTATTTTGACTACTCCTGGCAGTGGGCTTATAAAAAGAAATTTGAGGAGGCCGGACTTACAGCACTTTTAGGCAGCGGTTTCGACCCCGGTGTGACCCAGGCTTACTGTGCGTATGCCGCAAAACATGAATTTGATACCATTGATACGATCGATATTCTGGACTGTAATGGCGGTGATCATGGATATGCGTTTGCCACCAATTTTAACCCGGAGATCAATCTGCGGGAGGTATCCGCACCGGGCAGCTACTGGGAGAACGGTCACTGGGTGGAGATCCCGGCCATGAGCATTAAGAGAGAATACGATTTTGACCAGGTGGGGCAGAAGGATATGTATCTGCTGCATCATGAAGAAATAGAGTCTCTGGCGAAGAACATCCCGGGGGTGAAAAGAATCCGTTTCTTCATGACATTCGGACAGAGCTATCTGGATCATATGAGATGTCTGGAAGATGTGGGAATGCTGTCTACAACACCCATCGTTTTTCAGGGGCAGGAGATCGTTCCGATTCAGTTCTTGAAGGCACTGCTTCCGGATCCTGCAAGCCTCGGCCCCCGCACCAAAGGCAAGACCAACATCGGATGTATTTTCACGGGAACAAAAGATGGCAAGCCGAAGACCTATTATATTTACAATGTCTGTGACCATCAGGAATGTTACAGGGAAGTAGAGAGCCAGGCGATCAGCTACACCACAGGTGTCCCCGCCATGTGCGGAGCATTGATGCTTCTCACCGGAAAATGGAATAAGCCCGGAGTCTACACTGTGGAAGAATTTGATCCGGACCCTTATCTGGAGGCATTGGATAAATACGGTCTGCCCCGCAGGGAAAATCGCAGCCCGGAGCTGGTAGACTGATGGCAGGAACAGAATACAGGGATGACAGGGCAGCTTTTGCCGGAACAGGAGGAAGAATCCCGGCAGCTTTTCAGGATCTTCCGACTCCCTGTTATATCCTGGATGAGAGAGCTCTGCGCAGGAATGGGGAAATCTTAGGAAAACTGGCGCAGGAGACTGGCTGCCGTATCCTGCTGGCACAGAAGGCTTTCAGCAATTATGACCTGTATCCGGTGTTACAGCCGTATCTGGCAGGGACAGAGGCCAGCGGCTTATATGAAGCAAGGCTCGGCGCGGAAGAAATGCCGGGCCGGGAAGTCCATGTATTTTGCGCAGCTTACCGGGCGGAGGACATGGAGGAGCTGCTGAAATATGCAGATCATATCGTATTTAATTCTCCGTCGCAGCTTGCTGCGTTTGGTCCTATGACAAAGGCTGCGGGAAAAAGTGTGGGACTGCGGATCAACCCGGAGCATTCCACACAGGAGGGACATGCCATTTATGATCCCTGTGCACCGGGAAGCCGCATGGGAACCACCAGAGAACAGTGGGATCTGGCATTGGAAAAGGATCCGGCGCTGGCAGAGCTTCTGGATGGACTGCATTTTCATACTTTATGTGAGCAGGATTCCGATGCTCTGGAGGAGACGCTGGAGGCTGTGGAAGAAAAGTTCGGGGATCTTCTTCCCGGGATGAAGTGGCTGAATATGGGGGGAGGGCATCATATCACCCGCCCAGGATATGATCTGGAGCGCTTGAAAAAAGTGATCCGGCATGCCCGGGAAAAATGGGGTGTCATGGTATATCTGGAGCCGGGAGAAGCATGTGCCCTGAACGCCGGTTATCTCCTGACAACGGTACTGGATACTGTGAAAAATCAAGATACACAGATCGCCATTCTGGATGCCAGCGCCGCCTGCCATATGCCGGATGTCATTGAAATGCCCTATCTGCCGCCTGTTCTCGGAGCAGAAGCTGCTGACTGTGCGGACAGCAGGACATGGCGGCTGGCAGGACCGACCTGCCTTGCCGGAGATGTGATCGGAGATTACCGTTTTCCCGAGGAGGTCATTGCGGGAGAGAGGCTGCTGTTTGGAGATATGGCGATCTACACCACCTGTAAGAACAATACCTTTAACGGAATGCCCCTCCCGGCGATATGGGTGTACCGGGAAGATGGAACCTGTGAAGAACTGGTGCATTTTGGGTATGAGGATTTTAAGGCAAGGCTGGGGAGAAACAATGTAAGCTCTTAGATAGATAAAAAATTAACTTTTGGGAAATGTATTGATAGTTTTTATTATTTGGGATAAAATTACGCATGTATAGAAAAAATAGCCGCAAAAACACGGCTATTTTTTAAAAAAAGAAATGTAAGCGCTTACAAAAGGAAACTAAAAGCTACATTACAGCAAGGCAGGCAGTAGTGTCTGCGGAATGGAGAAGATTATGAGCCGACTGAAGATTGCAACCCCGAACAAAGCGCAGCTTACGGTGGAACGTCTCTATAAGGATCTGGAGAGGAGGATCATTGCCAGTCCACCCGGATTGTGCCCGGTGGATTTACAGCTTTCCTTTCTGAAAATGTGTCATGCCCAGACCTGCGGTAAATGTGTTCCCTGCCGGGTGGGACTGGGACAGCTGCAGAACCTGATGGTAGATGTACTGGCAGGCAAGGCAACATTGAAGACCCTGGATCTGATCAGGGACACCGCATCCGATATCGTGGATTCCGCAGATTGCGCCATCGGTTATGAAGCAGCTCATATGGTACTGGCCGGACTGGAGGGCTTCCGGGAGGATTATGTCTATCATATCGAACATGGCGGCAAATGCTCCTGCCAGATCACCCAGCCGGTTCCCTGTGTGGCACTGTGTCCGGCAGGGGTGGATATTCCTGGCTACATAGCACTGGTCCGGGAGGAGCGCTATGCGGATGCCGTGAAGCTGATCCGCAAGGACAACCCTTTTCCTACTGCATGTGCGCTGATCTGCGAGCATCCCTGCGAGGCAAGATGCCGCCGCAACATGATCGACAGCGCCATCAACATCCGTGGATTGAAACGTATGGCGGTGGACAATGCCAGAGCCAACACGGTTCCCGTTCCCGAGAAGGCGGAAAGCACTGGCAAAAAGGTGGCCATCATCGGAGGAGGTCCCGGTGGATTGTCTGCAGCATACTATCTGGAGCTGATGGGACATCACGCCGTAGTATTTGAGGAAAAAAACAAGCTGGGAGGAATGCTGCGTTACGGAATCCCCAACTATCGTTTTCCCAGAGAACGCTTACAGGAGGATATTGATACCATCCTGTCCACCGGTGTGGAGGTGAAGCTGAACACCAAAGTCGGCAACGGCGAAGGCGAGATTTCTTATAATAGATTACATGAAGAATACGATGCGGTCTACATTGCCATCGGTGCCCATACGGATAAAAAGATCGGTATCGAAGGCGAGGATGCACACGGAGTTATGTCCGCAGTGGAGATGCTTCGCCGTATCGGCGATGATGACATGCCGGACTTCAGGGACAAGACTGTAGTCGTAGTCGGCGGAGGTAACGTGGCCATGGACTGTACCCGCTCTGCTATCCGTCTGGGTGCAAAAAAGGTGGGGATCGCCTACCGCAGAAGACAGACGGATATGACGGCGCTTCCCGAGGAAGTGGAAGGAGCCATCGCAGAAGGCGCGGAACTCTATAGCCTGAACGCCCCGCATAGGATCGAAGCTGACGAGAACGGCAATGTGACGGCTCTGTGGGTGGAGCCGCAGATCATCGGTCCTATCGATGCCTGGGGACGTGCCCGTCCGATCCAGGCGGATGTCCCCCTGCTTCGAATTCCCTGTGATATTGTGGTAGTGGCCATCGGTCAGGGGATTGAGACCCGCCATTTTGAAGAAGCCGGTATCTCTGTGAAGCGCGGTACCATCACAGCCATGAGCGACAGTGAAGTTAAGGATGTCCACGGCGTATTTGCCGGAGGAGACTGTGTGACCGGCCCGGCCACTGTGATCCGTGCCATTGCCGCCGGAAAAGTAGCAGCCGCCAATATTGATGAATATCTGGGTTATCATCATGTGGTTCCCTGTGATGTGGAAATCCCTCCCGTATCCTATGAGGATAAGGAACCCTGCGGACGGATCCGGCCTGGTGAAAAGGAAGCCGGGGAACGTAAGAAGAATTTCGATGCTTTTGAATGTGGCATGACGAGACAGGAAGCCTGCCAGGAAGCGGGCAGATGCTTACGCTGTGACAAATACGGTTACGGAAGCTTAAAGGGCGGCCGTGCAGCCATCTGGTAAAAGAGGAGCAGACTATGGGCGAAAAAATGATTAACCTTACAATAGACGGTGTGGAATTACAGGTGCCGGAAGGAACCAGTGTTATGAGTGCAGCCGCGGGTGTTGGAATAGAAGTGCCGCATCTGTGTTTTTTGAAAGACATTAATGAAATCAGTGCCTGCAAGGTCTGCGTGGTGGAAGTGCAGGGGAAAAGTAAGCTGATCACAGCCTGCAACAGTCCGGTGGAAGAGGGAATGGTGGTGTTCACCAACTCTCCTAAGGTACGACGTGTGCGCAGGACCAACGTGGAACTGATCCTGTCCCAGCATGACTGTCACTGTGCAATCTGTGTCAGAAGCCGCAACTGTAATTTACAGAAGATATCCAATGATCTGGGAATTCTGGAAGTACCTTTTAACGAGGAAGTCCCGGAGACTTCCTGGGACCATTCTTTCCCTCTGATCAGGGATTCCAGGAAATGCATCAAATGTATGCGATGCGTACAGATCTGTGATAAAGTCCAGGCCATGCATGTCTGGGATGTACAAAATACCGGATCCCGTACCACTGTGGATGTGGCGGACAACAAGACCATCGATTGTTCCGACTGCACCCTGTGCGGGCAGTGTATTACCCATTGCCCTACCGGAGCACTGAGAGAACGCGACGATACTGACAAAGCATTCGCAGCACTGGCGGATCCTGAGAAGATCACGGTAGTCCAGGTGGCACCGGCGGTGAGAACTGCGTGGGGTGAAGAGCTGGGACTGCATGGAGAGGAAGCTTCCGAGGGCAAAATGGTGGCAGCATTAAAGCGCATTGGTTTTGACTATGTATTTGATACCAATTTTGCAGCGGATCTGACCATTATGGAAGAAGGAAGCGAACTGCTGGAGCGCCTGGGCAACTCCCGGAAATACGCATGGCCTATGTTTACCTCCTGCTGTCCCGGCTGGGTAAGCTTCGTGTCCAAAAAATATCCGGAGTACCTGCGGAATCTGTCCACGGCAAAATCTCCCCAGCAGATGTTCGGTGCCATGGCGAAGACTTATTTTGCACAGAAAAAAGGCATTGACCCAAATAATATCTGCTGTATTTCCGTCATGCCCTGTGTGTCCAAGAAGAGAGAAGCCTCTCTTTCTTATATGAAGAGTGCCGGAGCCGGACAGGATGTGGATATCGTACTGACTACCAGAGAATTCGTGCGGATGATCCGTGCGGAGCATATCAATCCCCGGTTTTTAAAAGAGCAGGCGTTTGATTCTCCTCTGGGAGAAAGTACCGGTGCCGGAGTGATCTTCGGTGTCACCGGAGGTGTTATGGAGGCTGCGCTTCGTACTGCATATGCGGTAGTGGAAGGAAAGAATCCGGAAGCAGATGCCTTCAGAGCAGTCAGAGGAAGAGAAGGCAGGAGAGAAACGGATTTTGTACTGGGTGACAAAACGTTGCATACCTGTACGGTCAGCGGACTGGCCAATGCGGAGAAGCTGATGGAGGACATCAAGGAAGGAAGAGCGGCTTATGATTTTGTGGAAGTCATGGCATGTCCCGGCGGCTGTGTGGGAGGCGGCGGACAGCCGATCCACGACGGATGTGAGTTCGCAGAGCAACGTGGCGGTACTCTGTACCGTCTGGACAGCGAGAGAAAGCTTCGATTTTCCCACGAGAATCCGGAGGTGCAGAAAGCCTATGAAGAGTTCCTGGAGAAACCGCTTAGCCGTACCGCGCACAAGCTTTTACATTCCGAGCATGTGAATGAGTTGTATTTCGAGACACACAACTATTTGTAATACTGGCTTTTTGGTTTAGATGCCGTTCATGCCTGCATGATAAGGCATCTGAACCAAAAAGCGCCCAAACATGGGGAAGAAGCGATTTGCGATTCGCGGGTATTACAATACCCCTTGACTTTTTCCTACATAGGGGCTATACTGTGTATAGTTTAAAGATGATTACTAGAGTAAGAGTGGACGCGCGCCAC
>ERZ772889.1697-NODE-1697-length-19294-cov-3.872083_pt1 | contig 19294 bp, 16 predicted proteins | sample MGYA00512127_ERZ772889 | MGnify/ENA primary metagenome ERZ772889 (study PRJEB29015, sample SAMEA2737689) | human gut metagenome | biome: human gut; feature: human-associated habitat; material: faeces | place: China | collected 2012 ...
GATGGGACTTTAAATCTTCTAAGTGTCTGTATCATATTATTCCTGTTCATAAATAATCTCCTCTTTTTGGACTTTATCTAAAAAAATAAATCACAGCATGTCGTTTGTCAATGATTTCAGCACCAAAAACCTCTTTTTTTTATTTTTTAGACCTTTATATGTCTGATTTCTTCAAAAATAATCAGCTATAAGTCAAAAAAAGTTTGAAGACATCCTTTTGTCTTCAAACTTTTTTTGCATTTCTCTATAACTTTTCCTTCCTTAAGACCATCCAGTTTCCTTTCCGGACATACAGAAGCATCAGAAGCATACCCAAAAGCCATGAGGTCGGATAGCACATCATCACATGGCCGAGACTCTTTGCCCATGCCATTGTTCCCGCGATCCACATCACACGGAATCCACACAAAGATACCAGAAATACGACCATTGCCTGCATCGTCTTGCCTGTTCCTCGTATCGTTCCTCCCAGCACATGCAGAATTCCAAGCATCCAGTAAAACGGACAGAAATATCTCATAATATATACACCATACTCCACAACCTTCTGGTTCGTCGTAAAGACACCTATCACCTGTGGGGCAAATATCAGCAACATAATCCCGGTTAACACCGAATAGCCAGCCCCCATCACAGTAGATATATACATTCCTTTTCTGACTCTGTCCGGCTTTCTGGCGCCAATATTCTGTCCCGCAAATGTAGTTGCGGCCATACTGATGCTCAATACCGGAAGGATGTTAAATCCATCAATCTTTATATATGCCGCAAATCCGGCCATAACCGTTGCCCCGAAACTATTCACGCTCGTCTGTACGATCAGATTCGAAAGTGAAATTACAATATTCTGGATTCCCGTCGGGATTCCGATACGGATGATTTTGGAAAGCAGATGGTCATAGCAGCGGATTTCCTTAATTTTCAACTTATATACATCTTCACTTCTGATCAGAAATCCCCATATAAAAATGCATGATATCAACTGACTGATATCCGTAGCCAGTGCCGCGCCAACGATTCCAAGCTTCAGTCCGACAACCATGATCAGATCCAGGAATATATTTGAAATCGCCGCGATCATCAGGTATACCAGGGAACGTCTGGAATTGCCCACGGCATTCAGAACACCCGCCGACATATTGTAAACTACCGAAAATAAACTTCCGCCAAAATATACCTGCAGATAGATTACCGACTGTTCAAATACCTTGTCCGGTGTTCCCATCAGGCGCAGCATCGATGGTGTCACTGTAATTCCGATTACAGTCAGAAGCACTCCTGCTACCAGCGCGATCGCCATCGTAGTATGTACGGCCTTCCTCACGCCTTTTGTATTTTTGGCCCCATAAAACTGCGAGATCACAACACCTGCACCAGTCGATGCTCCTATGCAGAAACCGATCAGCAGGTTAATGATCGCACCGCTGGATCCGACTGCTGCCAGTGCGTTACTTCCCACATAGTTGCCGACAATAATCGAATCCACCGTATTATATAACTGTTGAAACAAATTCCCCAGAATCAGCGGGATTGCAAAAAAAAGTATTTCTTTCCAGATCACGCCCTCTGTCATTGTCTTCATCTTTTTCATGTTTCTCTCCCTCTTCTGTCTACCATGTTCTAAATTACTATTCTATTCCTATTTTCATTTTCCGGCAATATGTTTTCTTTATATTTCTTTTGATTTTCTCCCGGTATCACAAAAAAATGTATTGACAAAATCACCTGATTCATTGTATAGTATCAATGTTGCATATCACTTATGCATGCTGCCTTGGCTCAGTCGGTAGAGCGTCGCCTTGGTAAGGCGGAGGTCGGCGGTTCGATTCCGCTAGGCAGCTTAAAAGAAAAGCTCTGTAAATCATGATTGATTTACAGAGTTTTTTATTTTTTTAGTTCTTCTTTTCTTTTGCTTTCATTCTGTTCCTTCCGCTTTAACGATTGCCTTCGGCGTACTATACCACACTTTCTGATATGATCCTGTATCCTTTTTCAAAATTGCCTGCATCAGCCGGCATATTTCCATTACCTGATCTTCCATCTTATTGTCAATCGTTCCATACATTTCGCCCGACATAATCTTCTGGTGCATTTCTTCACTGTTATTAATCCCGATGATCACTGGAAGTTTCAGATTTTTTTCTTTATAATAATCATACACCCCAAGTGCCATATCATCGTTATTGCAGATAACAGCCTCTACGTTCTGTACTGCCTCGTCATCTAATGCCGCAAACTTTTCATAAGCCAGCTCTCTCTTCCATTCAGCCAGGATATTTCCCTTCTGATTCAACGGAAGTTCTGCACCCGTTTCCAGGAATCCGCTTGTTCTGCGGATTGCATCAAAATGTGATTCTTCTCCTTCTACCAGTACATAATCCAGCATTCCATTTCCATTCCAGTCGAGTATTCTGCTTTGTTTTTTCCAGAGATCTTTCAACAGTTTCCCCTGCATCACACCGGCCGCTCTGGCATCCGTTCCTACATACCAGACATTTTTCGATATTTTCAAGTCCTTTTCATCAATCTCCCTGTTAAATAAGATGACCGGTATGTCTGCATCTTTGGCGTCAGTCAGTACACCTGCCGCCGATGCCGGTTCTACAAGATTTACAAGCATCACATCGTAATCCTGAGCATACATCTCCTGCAGCTGTTTTTCCTGACGGCTGCCGATCCCTTCTGCATCATAGATTTCATAAGATACTTTTTTCCCAAGTATTCTCGTCTGTCCTATCTTATCTTCCAGTTCTCTGATATAACTTTCCATAAATGTATCGCTACGGTCATATACTGCAATTCCGACATGTATATACCGGTCTTCTTTTTGCGGCAGTTCCCATGCGATCACAAGTCCGGTCAGAAGAAGGAGCAAAACGCTCAGTATGAGGGTGTATTTATCTATCTTGCATTTTTTACCGTGTTCCATCTTCCGATCACCTTGAAAGCAGCGCATCATATTCACCGCTTTCCATCCTTTCTTTATCCAGTCTTACCGGCTTCAGACAAATATTCTTCATATCTTTTGTCTTTCCTTTCTTTTCTAACATCTGCATGCTTTCATAGCCAAGTCTGTATGTATTTTCTACATAAATGAATGGTTTTTCCCCATTTCTCACCTGCTCCAGCACTGCATCTTCTACCGGCAGACGATATTGTTCTTTCTTACTTTTTAAAGTAGCTGCATAATACTTAAACTCACTCTGCATCGTATCTGTCACTGCCAGAAGATTATTTTTCTTATAACCGCCTTCCTTTTTCTCCAGATACATTTCCGGATATACAAGAAGGATCCCTTCAGAGCCATTCTCCATTTCTTCTTTCACAAGTTCATCAAACGCTTTTTCCGTCAGTCTGCTTTTATACCATACATCCAATTTCACATGGTCATCATAAGCCTGGTCCCGTATTCCATCCAACAGGCCATACAGCTCATTCTGACTGTCTTTCGGTAAGATCACCGTAATCCTCGTCTTTTCCTCTGTGTAATTCTGGCCTGCCATCATCTGCATGGATACAAATGCGATCAAAAGAAGTAAAAGGATCAGCAATATATGTTTTTTTCTACCTTGCATCATCGGTTTCCTCCATCTTTGGAATTGTAATGGTCGCTGTCGTTCCTTCATCCAGTTCGCTCGTGATGGTTACGCCATAATCCTCTCCGTAGATCAGCTGGATCCGTTCGTTTACATTCCGCACACCAATCCCCGATCCGCGTTTGCTCGAAATTACTTTGTTGTGCATGATATGATCTATGGTTTCCTGTGTCATTCCAGGTCCGTTATCTGCTACATCAATTCCAATATCTCCATCCCTATCATAGATCCGGATGGTAATCTCTCCGTCCTCATACATTCCCTCCATGCCATGATAAATCGCATTTTCAAGCAGCGGCTGAATGGATAATTTCGGACACAAGTATTTTAACAATGCCGGATCTGCCTCTATCTGAAATTCAAATTTATCCTTAAATCGGATATTCTGAATTGCGAGATAACTGGATGCATGTTCCAATTCTTTCCCCAACGGAATCATATCTTTTCCCTGACTTAGAGAGATACGGAAAAACTTTGCAAGCAGAGATACCATCTTTCCTGCCCCTTCATATTCCTCACTTCGTATCATCCAGATGATCGAGTCCAATGTGTTATACAGAAAATGTGGATTAATCTGAGACTGCAGCAACTTCTTCTCCATCTGCTGACGCTCGCATTCGTTCCTTCGGATTTCTTCCATCTGTTCCTGCAGCTTATCTGCCATGATATTAAAATGTGCGCTGAGATTTTTCAGTTCTCCGATTCCCTCTTCTTTTGCCTTAATATCATAATTGCCTTTTCCAAATTCCTGCATCGTCTGAAGCAGACGATAAACCGGATCCGTAAAGCTTCTAAAAAGTAAAATATCCAGGAAAATTAATATCACGCCAACCAGCAGCAGAGTAAACCATGCAACATAGTGCAGATTATAACTTTCAAAATCCAGACTGGACATCGAGTTTACGAGTACCACATTCCATCCGGTATATCCAATCTGCTGGCGCTCAATCAGCCATTTTCCTCCGCTCTGCTCTTCTATTTTATAATTCTTGCAGGCCATTGCCTCTTTCACCGTTTTTTCCTGATACATTCCCGAAACGATCTCTTTTTCAAATGGATGATACAGTAATCGCCGGTTTGTATCCAGAAGGTAACAGTATGCCGATTTTTGACTCTTATAATGCAGCAATACCTCATCTATCGAATCCGTATAATACTCCAGAAGCAGTACTCCGGACTTCATATTGCCATTTTCCACATATTCTATGTAACGGCTGATTTCATAAACGTATCTTGCCTTGTCCGGTTGTACAAGTTTCTTCTCTCCGTAATGAATCGTCTCTATATTCTTTTGTGCATTTTGAAACCAGTCTTCCTGTTTTACCTCTGCTTTATTCCTGTCCGGTAATTTTTCCGAATGCCACAGACTGCTTCCATCTGCATCGTAAATTGCAGCGCTATAAAGCACCTCTGATTCCCGCACCATACGTTGTTCCATTTCTCTTTGAAACATTTCTGTTGCCGTATCATAGGTCCGGATATCCTGATAATAAATCGAGTTGATCAGTTCATTGATATTCTCTATCTCCGCTTCTAAATCCTGGGACAACGTTTTTTTCTGTTTTGATACTTTCTCAATAGTATCTCTTTGGAAATATCCCGAAAAATAATGCGAAAACAAAAACATACAGCTTATAATACAGACCGCAATGGAAACAGACATCACGAACGGGAACACAATACGGATACTTACTTTTTTATCCTTCATCCGCATCTCCCCCCTGTTTTCTGTATTTTACCGGAGACATTCCACAATTTTTCTTAAATACATAGCTGAAATAATTCGGCTCCGGATATCCCACCATATTTCCGATCACCTGACTCTTATAATCTGTCTGTAAAAGCAGTTTTTTCGCCTCTTCCATCCGACGTCCGGTCAGATAGTTCACAAATGTTCCACCTGTTTCCTGTTTGAAGATTTTCGAAAAATACGATGAACTGACATGAAGCTCCCCACACACGGTCTCTACACTTAAGTCAGGATCCGGAAACCTCTCTTCTACGATCTTGCGCGCATGTTCCGCCAGGATGACATTATTATCAATCTGTTTTTTCTGAATCAGCGACCGGATCAGTTCACAGTAATTGACCAGCCAGTGATCCAGCTCTTCCCCTGTACTTAACGAGAGAATCTTCACTGCCATTTTCTTCGTTCCTGCAAATTCCATATCCGATGTGATCTGATATTTTTTGTAAAATCTAGAGAATGAAAATGAAATTTCCAGGATCAGAACCTGATATTCGTTTAACGAATACTGTCTCCTATGAAGCCATGCAAGCAGACTTTCCACCTGACTTTTTAACTCTTCTTCCGTATAATGTGTGATATTTTTCCCTATATTCTCTACTTTTGTATTCCAGTCTTCTTTGACATCCTGCACCGGCATGATGTCATTATAATACGTATAACTTTCTTCTACCGTTACCAGATTGTAATCCAGTGCCTCAAGTGCCTGTTCATACAATGACGGCATATCCTCAATTTTCTCCCTGCTGACACTGATTCCGCAGGAAATCCTGCTTTGGAAAATACGTTCGATCAAAACAACTGCTTCATCAATCGTCCTTGTGATTCTTCCGACATCATGTTTTTTATTACTGCCCAGAATGAATATCTCATTATCACTCATACCAAATTCGTATACACGTGTGATCTTTTCCAATGCCTCTTTTATGGTCTGCTTCACTGCCAGTTCGCTCAGTACATCCTTTTCATCCCCTCTGCCCACTTTCATGGCAACAACCGAATATACTGCATCTGTAAATTCCAGCTTCAGATTATCAATCTGACTTTGCAACTCATTTTTATTCATTTTTTCTGTTACCAGGCGAGTAAAAAACTGTTGCCGCAAAAGCGGAAGGCTCTCCATATAGGCATGTTCCAACCGGGCACGGTTCATTTTTTCATTGTATTCTTTATCGAGTTCTTCGTGCATCTTCATAAGAAGATTCTGCATCTCCTCATAGTTGATGGGTTTCATAATATATTCCGATACCCCATAACTGATTGCGAGTCTTGCATATTCAAAATCATCCCATCCGGAGAATAAGATTACTTTCGTGTTCATATAATCCTCATGGATATGCTTTGCCAGTTCCAGTCCATCCATAAATGGCATCTTAATATCACTGATCACCAGATCCGGATGCACCTCTTCCATCAGTTCCAATGCTTCTTTCCCATTCTGTGCCACTCCGGCCACACGAAATCCAAGTTTTTCCCATTCAATTCCTTTTTTCATTCCATACAGGATCTGCTGTTCATCGTCTGCCAGAATAATACTAAATATCCTCACGGTTCCTCTCCATTTTCCAACTTATTTTTCATGTCTTTCTTCTGTTTCTTCTCAATCAATGTATTTATTTACTGTTGCTTTTGTAACCTGTTAAGTATTCTTAGATTATATAATGTACCTGCGTATACAGCAATAAGGCAAGCCGATTTTAATTTAAAATCCAGCTTGCCTTATGATTATGTATTTCGCCTTTTATGCTTCCTCTCCGGAGCCATTAATCTTAGCCACTACTTTTTTCATAAATTCATCGCTTAATTTATATTTGTTCTTATATTCGATGTATGCCAGAATGACTCCGATTGTCGGTACGATACACATCAATACACGGATAGAATTCTGTGTTGACAGCGACTGTACTGCATTCGGTACATATCCGGTAAGTTCCAGTACAAATCCGATTGCCAGTGAAGTAAATGCTGCGGTCAGTTTTACGATCAGTGTCTGTAAAGAGAATACCACTCCTTCATTTCTCGTTCCAAGAACATACTCACCATAATCAACAACATCTGCAAGGAATACTGTCGCACATCCAAGTTCCAGACCGGTTCCTGTCTTAACGATCACACCTGCAACTGCTGTCAGCGCAATGTTATTCGGGCATGCAATACCAACGATCAGTAATAAGATCAACCCGATTGGCGGGAGTACACATGCCATCAGGAACGCTTTCTTTCTGGATAACACCTTTGTTACCTTCGGAAAGATCAGAAGTCCGACTACTTCTGCAACCGATGCACTGATCATAAATGCAGATAACATTCCCGCATTATTACATACATAACTGAAGTAATAAGTTGCAACTCCCATGATTGCCTGAATTGCCACGTTATATAAAAGAATCAGTAATACTGCCCATCTTAACTGATCATTCTTCTTAATGACAGTAAAGATGTCTTTGAATTTCATCTTGTCCTTTTCCTCAACATCATGCTGGATCTTCGGCAGATTGATCACACATACAGCCATTGTAAAAATAAATGTTGCTGCAATGATCAGTGCAAATCTGTGATATCCTGTGTAATCACCACCAAGTCCTTTAATAATCTGCACACCGAAGCCTGCAATGATCAGTGACTGTCCGATACTTGCAAAAATTCTTGGCAATACCGATACTTTTTCACGTTCCTGTGGATCAGAAGTCAGATTCGGAATCACTGACCAGTATGGAATATCCATGATGGTATAAGTCATTCCCCATAAAATATATACAACCGTCGCAAAGACGCAAAGCTTCACACCTGTCAGATGAAAATCTGTAAATACAGTTACAAATACGAACGCATTGATCAGCGTTCCGATTACAAGCCACGGAACAAACTTTCCAAAACGGCTTCTCGTATTATCCACGATCATTCCCATGAACAGATCATTGAACGCATCCCAGATCTTCGCCACGAAGAACATCGTTCCAATAAACGCCGGTGCAACTTTAATGATATCTGTAAAATAGATCATCGAAAATGTTGCGATCATTCCATAAATCAAATCCTTACCCAATGCCCCAAATGCAAATGTATACTTTACTCTTCCGGGAATCTTTCCCTGGTATACTACACTGCTCTTACTGTTATTTTCCATTCCTCTTTACTCCTTCTTACATTTTTTCTGCACAGCTCTTTAGCATGAATAAATTTTAACATTTGGGAATGCATATGAACATTTGATATTCTATTCAAAAAATATGAATTTCTATTTGGTATCTACCGAACCTGCCACCGGCAACTTCTCTTGCATACTTTGATATCTACAGGACCTGCCACTGGCAGCTCCTTACGAATACATGGCAATAAAAACAGGGCAGCCTGCGAAAAGACTGCCCTGCATATAAATTGTATTTCCAACTTATTAAAAATTTCTATTTTTCATATCCGTTTGGATTCTGTGACTGCCATCTCCATGTATCGGCACACATCTCATCCAGCCCTTTTTCAGCCTTCCAGCCAAGCACTCTTGCTGCCTTGGCAGGATCTGCATAACACATCGCGATATCTCCGGCTCTTCTTGGTTTGATCTCATATGGAATCTCTTTTCCACATGCTTTGCCGAATGCTTTTACCATATCAAGCACGGAATATCCAACACCCGTTCCAAGATTGATCACATCAAGTCCCGGATTGCTGAAAATATAGTTAATTGCTTTTACGTGTCCTTTTGCAAGATCTACTACATGAATGTAGTCACGGACTCCAGTTCCGTCCGGTGTGTCATAGTCATCTCCGAATACGCCGAGTTTTTCAAGCTTTCCTACTGCCACCTGTGAAATATATGGCATCAGGTTGTTCGGGATTCCCTTCGGATCCTCTCCGATACGTCCACTTTCATGTGCTCCTACCGGGTTGAAATAGCGAAGAAGAATAACATTCATATCTGGGTTGGCCTTCTGTACATCCGTCATGATCTGTTCCATCATGGATTTTGTCCATCCGTAAGGATTCGTGCACTGTCCCTTCGGGCACTCCTCTGTAATCGGCATCTCCTCCGGACTTCCGTATACAGTTGCAGATGAACTGAATACGATATTCTTAACACCTGTCTGTTTCATAACATCCATAAGTGTCAAGGTTCCTGTTATATTATTACGGTAATACTCTAATGGCTTCTGTACAGATTCTCCGACTGCCTTCAATGCTGCACAGTGAATCACCGCATCTACACCCTCTTTTTCCATCATTGCCTTCAATGCAGTTTCATCCATTACATCTCCTTCATAAAATGTAATGTGCTTTCCAGAAAGCTCTTCTACTCTCTTTAAAGATTCTTTTGATGAATTGCACAGATTGTCATATACAACAACTTCATATCCTTCATTCAAAAGTTCCAGTGCTGTGTGACTTCCGATATAACCGGCGCCTCCGGTGATTAATATTTTCTTTGTCATTACGATACCTCCTATTTTTACCTTTACTGCATATATCATTATAAGAATCTGTAATTTTCCTGTACATACAAAAAACTCTACAAAATATACACTTTTTTCTTCTTGACATATCGTATTTTAATTATATCTATTTTTCCTTTTCCAGAATCTTCTGCATCTTCCCTTTGATCCTCTGAAGTGCATTATCAATCGTCTTCGGACTCCGGTCCAGAAGCTTTGCGATCGTCTTATAATCCGTTCCCATCAGATGAAGATACAGGACTCTGCGTTCCAGTTCACTTAAATCTTTTTCCAGACGTTCTTCCAGTGACTTTGCGTGTTCCTGACTGACAAGTAGTTCTTCCGGATTCGTCTCATGTCCGGATTCCATCGTATCGATCAGAGAACCTTCGCCATCTTCTCTTTCATACAAAGAAATATAACTGTTAAGCGGGCTGTGTTTCTTTCTGTTCGAAGCTTCGATTGCCGAATAGAGCTGTCTCGTTACACACAGTCTTGCAAAACTGAAGAAAGAAGCTTCCTGATCCACATCATAGTCCTGAACCGCTTTAAAGAGTCCAATCATTCCCTCCTGGATCAGGTCGTCTGTCTCTCCGCCGAGCAGATACATTGCATTGGCTTCTTTTCTGACCAGATTCTTATATTTTTCCATCAGATAATCGATGATTCCCGTTTCTCCCATCCGAAGTCTGCGTATCAGTTCTTCATCTGTTAATTTTTTATACTCTGTCATACACTCCTCTGTCTCACAATCTCATATGCAAGCACGCCCGCTGCCACCGATGCATTCAGGGAATCGATATCCCCCTTCATCGGAATTCTTGCAGTAAAGTCACAGGTGTCTTTTACCAGACGTCCCACGCCTTCGCCTTCATTACCGATCACCAGACCGATCGGCCCCTTCACATTGACATCATACATGACATCTCCGTCCATATCGGCACACACAAACCACAGGCCCTTCTTCTTCAGATCTTCCATCGTCTTTACCAGATTCGTTACTTTTGCAACCGGCGTATAATTCAGCGCACCTGCGGAAGTTCTTGCCACAGTTGCCGTCAGTCCGACTGCACGTCTCTTCGGAATGATCACGCCATGTGCACCTGCCTGATTTGCGGTACGGATGATCGCACCAAGATTATGCGGATCTTCGATATTATCCAAAATGATCAGGAACGGATCTTCCCCTTTTTCTTCTGCAAGCTTTAACATATCTTCTACTTCTGCATACTCATATGCGGCAACACTTGCGATCACACCCTGGTGTTTTCCGGTCTCTGACAACTGGTTTAAGCGGTCCTTTTCCACGAAGTTCAGGATCGTGTCATGCTTTCTTGCCTCACGGATGATGGATCTGACTGCGCCGTCCTGACATCCGTCCAGTACATACAGCTTGTCTACCGGTTTTCCGGAACGAAATGCTTCCATGACGGCATTTCTTCCTTCTATGATATTTTCATTTTCTTTCTTATCATACGATTTTTTATCGTGCATCTTCTTATCATGTACATTCTTATCGTGACTCATATTCGACACTCCTTATTGTTCTTTGATACTGTCCAGACCTATTTTAACCAGTTCCAGCATTCTTTTCCACTCTTTTTTCAGATACAGATAACCAAGCAGAGCTTCAAATCCCGTCGCACGTCTGTAATCTGTAATCGACTGGTTCTTCGCCGGCGACACGCTCTTGGCATTGCGGCCTCTTTTATGTCAGGTGCTCCTGCATCGTACGCATCATTTTCGACTGTGCGGACGCCTGGACATAAGAGCTGGTCTTCTGGTGCAGCTTCTGTACCTGACGGTTTCCTTCATTGATCACCAGGGATTTAATGATCAGATCATAAATGCAGTCTCCGATATATGCCAAAGTAAGAGGTGAATATTCTTTAATATCCACCTCTTTCATCTGGAAAATCTCCTGCATATAAGTGTCAAATCCCCACTCTACGCTCTTTTCCATTGTACTCCTTCTCTGGTATCCTTTAAGATGATACCCTTCTCTAACAGTTCATCACGGATTGCATCGGCTCTTGCAAAGTCTTTAGCCTTACGTGCTGCCTGACGCTCCTCGATCAGTTTCTCGATGTCTTCGTCCAGGATCTCTTCTTTCTTATCTACGATCAGTCCCAGAACTCCTGTTAACTTCACAAGCAAATCGAATAATTTCTGAAGATATTCTTTGGAACTTTCTGCATCGGTTGTTGTATTGATATATTTTACAAGGTCAAAGATTGCTGCAACGGCATCTGCTGTATTGAAGTCATCGTCCATTGCCTTTTCAAATCCTACAACAAACTCTTCTGTTTTTGCAAAGTTTTCTGCCTCTGCATCTGTGATTGCTTCTGCTTTTGCATTTTCCATAAGGAATTTCAGGTTGTCTGCTGCATTCACGATACGCTCCAGACCATTCTTGGATGCTTCCATCAGGTCTGCGCTGAAGTTCAGCGGGCTTCTGTAGTGTGCACTCAGCATGAAGAAACGCAGTACCTGCAGATCATACTGTTCGCTGATCTCACGTACCGTACGGAAATTGCCAAGCGACTTACTCATCTTCCTGTTGTCAATATTAAGGAATGCATTGTGCATCCAGTATCTTGCAAATTCTTTGCCATTGGCAGCTTCGCTCTGTGCGATCTCATTTTCATGATGTGGGAATACAAGATCCTCGCCGCCGGCATGAATGTCGATCTGCTCGCCTAAGTATTTCTTAGACATCTCTGAGCACTCGATGTGCCATCCCGGACGTCCCTCGCTCCACGGAGACTCCCATGCTGGCTCTCCTTCTTTTTTCGGTTTCCAGAGCACGAAATCCAGTGGATCTTCTTTCTCATCTTCTCCGGATACCAGAAGGGAACGTTCACCCGAACGAAGATCATCCAGATTCTTGTGCGAAAGCTTACCGTAATCTTTGAACTTTCTTGTACTGTAATATACGGTACCATTCTTCTCATATGCAAATCCTTTATCAATCAACGTCTGGATCATATCTACCATACCGCAGATTTCTTCCGTCGCAAGCGGATTCTTGGTTGCCGGTTTGATATTCATACCGTCCATATCTTTTTTACACTCTGCAATGTAACGTTTGGAAATCTCATCGGCTGTCACCCCTTCTTCGATGGCTTTTTTGATGATCTTATCGTCTACGTCTGTAAAGTTGGATACATAATTCACATCATATCCTTTGTATTCAAAATATCTTCTGACCGTGTCGAATACGATCATTGGTCTGGCATTTCCAATATGGATAAAGTTATATACGGTAGGCCCGCATACATACATCTTTACCTTTCCTTCTTCCAAAGGTATAAATTCTTCTTTTTTCTTTGTCATTGTATTAAAAATCTTCATTTTTCGCGTTCTCCTCCTCTTTTTCTTCCGGTATCGGATTCTCTTTTAAACATTGCATGCGTTTCTCCATCTCCTGGATCTGTCTGTGCATTCTTATGTTATCTGCCTGCAGTTCTCTGATATCATTTGAAATCGGATCCGGCAGATGCACCTGATCCATATCGAGTCTCGGTATCTTCTCATCATTCATCTTAACCACTCTGCCCGGCACACCTACAACTGTACAATTCGGCGGTACTTCTTCCAGTACTACCGATCCCGCTCCAATCTTGGAATTTTCTCCGATGGTAAATGAACCAAGAACCTTTGCTCCTGCACTTACCATAACGTTATCTCTCAGGGTCGGATGTCTCTTGCCTTGTTCTTTTCCGGTTCCTCCAAGTGTGACTCCTTGATACAAGGTAATATTATCTCCCAGTTCCGCAGTCTCTCCGATGATTACTCCGCTTCCGTGGTCGATAAATAATCCTTTTCCTATTGTTGCCCCCGGATGGATCTCGATTCCGGTCTTTCTTACTGCCCGTTGCGATACCCATCTGGCAAGAAAATAATGTTTCTTCAGATAGAGCTTATGTGCGATTCTGTAATGAAGAATTGCTTTGAAACTAGAATACAGGAATACTTCCATATTCGACTTGATCGCAGGATCCCGTTCCCGTATCACCTGAATTTCTTCATTGACATATGATATGATGCCCATCTATGATCTCTCCTTTTTATAAGTTTACCGCCTGTTCTGTATGCTTTGGTACAAAAAAACTCCGTCTCCTGCTTTACACAAGAGACGAAGTATATCCGCGGTTCCACTCTTTTTTAAGAATACAGTTCTATTACCCGCATTCTTCTCTCAGTACACGTAACGTGTGTAATCCCGGATCCGGCTATGATGTTATCCTTCTTTCTCACCGGACCGACTCCCGGACGCACTTCACAAAAGCTGTAATCGGAAACTGCTTTCAGCCGGTGACAGTTTCTCTCTTTCGACACAACGCATCTGCTACTCTTTCCGTTCAAAGTCTTTCTCATATAGAATATATATTATGCGATATCATCTTTTTTGTCAACCAGTTTCCATCGGATCTCTGCTTTAAAAAGATCTGCTTCCGTCTCGATCCAGAACTTTCCTTTCTGAATTTCCACAAAGCTCTTAACAATTGCAAGTCCGAGTCCGGACCCTTCGGTATTTCTTGCCGAATCGCCTCTGACAAAACGCTCCGTAATCTCTTCCGGATTAAATGTAAGCTCGGTGGCCGATACATTCTTCATCCGGAATACCGCCTCACCCTCTTCCGCAGCAATCTTCACGTATACTCTTGTATGAGGCATTGCATATTTCACTGCATTTCCGATTAGATTCTCGAATATCCGGTATGTCTTCTGTCCATCCAGCGCCACGATCACTTTCTCCTCCGGAATATCCAGACGGAAATCCAGATTCGCTTCCGTAATCTTTTCTTCCATTTCTAATTTCACCTGTTTAAAAAGATTCACAATATCCATCTCGATAATATTCAGGTTCACCGAACGGCTGCTCGCTTTACTGATTTCAAACAAATCTTCAATCAATGCTTTTAACCGGAGTGATTTTCTATCCAGTACATCAATGTATTCTTTCTGTCTTTCCGGATCATGTTCCATCTTCAGCAGATTCACATAGGTGATAATCGCAGTCAATGGAGTCTTCAGGTCATGCGAGACATTCGTCACCAGTTCGGTCTTCATCCGCTGGCTTTTCACTTCTTCATCTACCGCTTTCTTGAATCCGGTCTGTATCTTCTCAATCTCTTCTTTAAACGGCTCGAACACCCCCAGATTTTCATCAATCTCCACATCCAGATTTCCATCGGCAATCTCATTTGTCGCTTCTAACAGTCTGTGATAGTTTTTCTTTATTTCATTAAAATATTTCTTCAAAATAAAGTATAGAATTACCGAATATATGATCAGTGCCATAATTCCATAAAACCAGAAAATACTCGTCACTGCCAGAATGATAAAGTTCACAAGCACAATCCTCAGAATTGCCTTACTGCTTTTGTCTGTAAAGTCGATATCTGTAACGGTCTGATACAGCCTGTGTGCCATTTCTTTCACTTTCCGGTACAATCTTCCGCTGTCTCGTCCGACTCTTTCCGCTGCTGCCGGAGCTTCTTTCCTCAGCGTTTTCCACATACGCCACAACAGCGTCCGCTCTGTAACATACTTTCTGACACCAGTCTTCTGTATTTCACTGACACAGCTTGCTGCCCAGTATGTGACAGCAAACGCTGCAATCCAGATTGCGGCATCCATCGCCCGGGGGATTCCCTTCGTCCTTGTTACAATCCAGTTCAGCTTATTGTCCAAAAGTCCCAGTCCTGTTACCGCAACGATAAAAACAATCTCAAACGGCTGTTGAAAAAGCTTTCTGCCGCCAATCCCCAGCGTATCACTTTGTGCAAGAATCCATGCTGCCACACCTACCGCTGCCATGCAGGCAAGCATCATATACCATGCATCATTCGGCGCTTCATCTCCGAACCAGTACCATTGGTTCAGATATTGTTCAATTCCGTTTTTCTTCATTCCATAGATATATGTACGGTTCTTCGGCGTCTTCAATTCGCCGCCGGTGGCATCCTCAACCGTCTCACTCCAGTTATCTATAATCTTTCTGAGAGCAATACTCTGCGTTGTCTTTTCACTGCTCTTTACAACTTTTACATCCAGATCTCCGTGTTCATCATAAGTCAGTACCATACCAAATGCATATTCTTTGAAACTGTCATCTGCCAGACCCTTTCCGGTATTCGCTGTGCTTCGTCCCAGGACTGCCCCTGATCCATCCTCAATCCTGTAATCCAGATATGGATATAACGCTTCATAATCCTCCATCCATACTTCTGCAGCATCACTGATCTCCTCCTGAGACATTTTTGCTTCTCCTGTCTTGGATGATATCTCCTGATTATAAAGGACATAACTGAATTCCAGAAAGCTTTCCAGATATTCCCTGTCCGAAAGTGAAGTTGTATAAGTCTTCTGCGCTTCACTGACTGCTTTTCTATATATCGTATGATAATTATATATCATGAAAAACGCTGCTCCAAGTATCGTCACAGCAGCAAGAAAAAGTCCCAGTTTACGCCTGTTTTTCAATTTTGTATCCAACGCCCCACACCACCTTTAAGTATTTTGGTTCTCTTGGATTCAACTCTATCTTTTCGCGGATATTTCTGACGTGCACCATGATCGTATCTGTATTGACCGCACGTTCATTCCATACCCTTTCGTAGATCTCCTCCGCAGAAAATACCCGTCCCGGACTCTTCACCAGAAGCAGCAGGATCTTGTACTCAATCGGAGTCATCTTTACCGTTTCACCGTCAACTGTGACTTCTACATTATCCTCATTGATTTCCAGTCCGCCTATCGTATGGATCCTGGAATTTTCGTTCTTATCCTCCAGCCGTTCCATAAACCTGCGGTATCTGCGAAGCTGTGAATTGACTCTGGCAAGCAGTTCCATCGGAGTAAATGGCTTTGTCACATAATCGTCAGCCCCCATATTCAATCCCATGATCTTATCCACTTCTTCTGATTTTGCAGAAAGAAAAATCACCGGGAAATCATACTTCTCCCTGAGCTTTACGACCATAGAGATTCCATCCATTACCGGCATCATGATATCCACGATTGCCAGATGAATATCTTCCCTTTCTATAACATCCAGTCCTTCTGCACCATCAGCCGCCTGAAATACTTCATAGCCCTGACTCTTCAGATATATCTCCACGCCTTCCCTGATTTCCTTGTCGTCTTCTACGACCAGTACATGATTCATCTCCATCACATTTTTCATCCTTTTCCTAATTCCAGCTTTTTCCTCTGTTATTATCATCCTATCCGGTATTTCTTAAGGGTGACTTCAGAAAATTCTAAAGAAAAACAAAAGATTCTTCTTTATACCGTTTCATTCAGATAAATCTGTGACAATGGAATGATCTTATCTAATTCTTCTTTCATTCGATCCGACATGACCGCATCACCGTCCGCACAGATTTCTTCTGCGGTCTTCACACCGAATACAAGGCTCGTAAGCGCTGCTACGGTGAGTGTTCCTTCACTGTTTTCCGGCTTTCCATCCATCAGCATCACTCCCGAAAATTCTGTCCCCGTAATCATGACACATCGGTTATTTTCTTTGATAACCGGATCTGTCACCGTAAAACATGTTCCCATAAATGTTTTGAGTCTCAAAGACATCAGCATCCGTCTGACATCTATGATACGGATCATAATCTTAGGTTTTTCCCCATCTACTTCTTCAGCCTCTGCTGCGATCTTAATATCTGTGACCGCTCCTTCTTTTATATATATCTTTAACGTCCCTCCGTCACTTGCATATTCTTTGATCAGACGTTCATAATAAGCTATATTTCTTTTTGCGTAGACCTGATACGACTGCGACAGCCTGCCTTCCATATAAACAGCCATTTTTTCTGCATCTTCCACTGAGGCATCCGTCACATCTGTACCTTCTTCCACTTCCGCTTCCGGATCATAATATGCCCGATTCTGTTCATACACCGTCCGGAAATCAAATGGCAGATAGATGCTCTCCGATGCCGGCATCAGAAATGTAAATGTCTCTCCGTCTGCATACATATCATTTAACGCCTGTTTCAACATTCCTGCCATAAAGCCACGTTTCCGATATGATTTTCTCGTTGCAACAGCAACAATATAATTCACGTCTTTTCTGCTGCCGTTTACTGCAAGTTCGTACGGATTCAGATGCAGCATCGCCTGTATCTCCCCGTCTTCTTCTACCACATAAATCTGATTGTCTTTTACTTTTTCTTCGTAATAATAGTCAACAAAGTCTTTGCTGTCTTCTGAAAACACTTCTTCGTACAGTTTTCTTGTATTCAGCTTTTCTCCTGTTTCCAGTTTTCTTATTTTCATTTTGATTTTCCTTCCCAACAAGTTTCTTATCTGTCCTGCGCTTTCATACATCCGCCGCATCCGGCACATCCGCCTTCTGCCGGTCCGACTCTGTAACTATAATTAGCAATCGTATCCAGACTTGCAATTGCCTGAGAAGAAATACCTTCTCCCGTTCCGGTAAATCCAAGTCCTTCCTCCGTTGTTGCCTTAATGTTCACCTGTTCAACTTCAATGTGCAGTGCTTCTGCCACATTTTTTCTCATCTGTTCAATGTGCGGTGCCATCTTCGGGCGCTGTGCGATGATCGTTGCATCGATATTGCCGATCACATATAATTTTTCATCAATTAATTTCCCTACTTCTTCCAAAAGTTTTATGCTGGACGCTCCCTCATACGCCGGATCGGTATCCGGAAAGTGCTTTCCGATATCTCCAAGCGCCGCCGCCCCAAGAAGTGCATCCATGACCGCATGCAATAATACATCTGCATCCGAATGACCAAGAAGTCCCTTTTCATAAGGAATCTTTACTCCGCCAAGTATCAGATCTCTTCCGTCTACTAATTTATGTACATCATAGCCCATACCTACACGCATATATTATTCTCCTCCCTTTGTTTCTGCTTCTTCTGTTTCTGCTTCTTCTATTTCTGCTTCTTCTGTTTCTGCTTCTTCTGTTTCTGCTTCTTCTGACTGTTCTTCCTTATCTTTTAATTGTCCCATCACACTGTCATCTTGATATTCCTTTTTTATAAGCTTTGAACCATATTTTCCAAGCCAGAAGATTCCTATGATCACAAAAACAACCCCGGCTCCCGCATAAAACACATAATTATTCGGATGATCCTTCAGCGAATCCACTAAAAGTTTTCCTCCCAGATAAGTTATATACGCCCCGGCAAGCGAACGAATGATCAAACTACTTCTTGGTACCATATTCCTATCCCTCCTGTTTCTATACATCACATGTAATGTATTATAGACGATTTTGCTTTTCTTGTATACTTCGATATATAAAATTAAACAACAAAAAAGAACCGGATACTTCCGACTCTCTTGCTGTGTTACGATATATAGAAATGCAGCAAACCTGCCACAGGCAGCTTGTTCCGCATACGTTGGCACAAAAATAGCGGGAACTGGATTTGAACCAGCGACACCACGGGTATGAACCGTGTGCTCTAGCCAACTGAGCTATTCCGCCATCTTTTATGGTATGGGGCCTACAGGGCTCGAACCTGT
>ERZ772889.1703-NODE-1703-length-19241-cov-3.142552_pt1 | contig 19241 bp, 19 predicted proteins | sample MGYA00512127_ERZ772889 | MGnify/ENA primary metagenome ERZ772889 (study PRJEB29015, sample SAMEA2737689) | human gut metagenome | biome: human gut; feature: human-associated habitat; material: faeces | place: China | collected 2012 ...
GAATGTGTTAGTGTTCAAGCTGTCTTTCTTAGCATTTACAGCTATACCTAAGGTAGCCTGATTTTCATATAATTTTACTCCCAAATTTGCTGGTGGGGATTGTATTAAGTCCCTTAGAGCAAATACGTGACCTGATGGCATCTTGCCAATCCCTTTTTTTACCTTATCCCAAAGATTCGCATAAGTCCTTTCTTCTAAGGAAATATCTTTGCAATAGGTCGGAACATCAGGATAGCCATTCGCAGAGGCTAAGTGCTGAAGTTTTGACAATTCGTTAGAGTCAACCGAAAATTGTACTCTCATAATAAGTACCTCCAATATTATATTCAGGGGTCTGTTCAACCTCCTGAGAATATTATATCACTTTAAGCTATCTTTTCAAGTCTTTTTTTAAGAGTTTACACTTTTTTTACAATTAGAACTTATCAAAATCCGACTGCGTAGCGACTTTATTATAATTCCAATCATCATTGCTGCTCTCTGCATACATATCATTGACCATACCAATCGTGAGCAAGTCAAGGTCACGAATTGATATGCCAAGCTGTACGCATCTAAGTAGAAAAAAGGCGTTGAAATGTTCGGCAAAATACTCTATCAGCGCCCCATACTGAAAGACAATGAAAAGCCCAAGCCCAACACTGTCAACGAGTTCATCTCCCCGCCTATCCAAGTCAAATACTATTTCAATAAGTTCGGCAAAGACGGCGTTATCATATCCCCAAGCGACTCGTTTGAAGAAATGAGAACGCTGTATGTCGAGGGGGCTGAGGCGTATAACCGAGAAGTTGAGATGTGAGAATATAAATGAAAATTATAGCAAAAAGCCACCCCTATACAGAAATATACTCATGATATCATAAATAGTCAAGCTCTGAGAAGAGTGAATATATGAGTTTATCTTTGTAAAATAAACCGACCCCATTCGCTAGACTTTTTGACCTAGCAAATGGGGTCAGTTCAAATATCAATATCATTAACTAAAAAAAATCAACACATAAAAGCAAGCGTAATATGCGGATCACTTTACTTTTCTGCCGTAAACCTTGCCCACTCATATTCCGCTGTAAGCGGAACTGTGCCGTCAAAGGCTTTCAGCCAGCTGTCAACGCCAATGCCGTTCCACGCATTCATCATTATTTTTCCGGGCGTAACAGGCAAATTTTCCGTTGCCTTGTATGCTTCCTTTCCGTCAACATACCAAGTTATGCCGTCCTCTTTCCACTCAAATGCGTAAGTGTGAAAATCCTCAGAAGCGTCAAAACCAAGATCATACATGTATTCGTGATTGCCAACGCCATTGGTGTAGTAATTGAACTGCACCTTTGTTGTGTCCTTGCCAAGGACTTCAACATCTATTTCGTCCCAAGGATTATCCTCCGACGGACCGGTGTATGTAAAGAACGATGATACAACGCCGTCATTCTTTATGGCTTTCATTGAAACCTCATAAAGTCCATAGCCATAGTTCTCTTTTGAACGATACTCACCGCCTCTGTACGCTTCGGAATCGCCCATACTGTCAATGGTAAGCTGCATTTTTCCGTCATTGAAAGTTACGTTATCTTCGCTCCACGAACAGTTGAACGGATCACCATTTGACCAGCCTGCTGAAATGGAAAAATCATTTGACGCACCCTTGCTGAAATCCGCCTCAACCGTGTATGGAGAATTGCTTTCCGTTTCCGCCTTGCTGCTGACATCTTGCGAAGAACTGCTGTCAGATGAAGCACCGCAGCCACCCATAGACATAACTATCATTGTGAGAATCGACATAGCCAAAACTTTTTTCATTTTTCATTACCTCCGAATAAATATCAGAATTTTATCTTCTATAAGTATTATAATTCAACAGATGTGATATTTATATCATAAAAGTAATGCAAATATCAGATTATTAACATCAACTTATATTTTCGATCTGCTTGTGCTATGCTTGTTCCAGTTTGCACGGAAAAACTGATCTCTATACTGTTTCGGCGTAAGTCCTGTCTGTTTCTTAAAGCAGGCAATAAAATGGCTGTGCGAGCTGAAAGCAAGATAATTGGCTATATCAAGCGGACTATATTCAGAATATCTCAGCATATTTTCAGCCGCCTGTATCCTTTTTGACATAATGAAATCAGAGATCTTTACGCCAACTTCCTCTCTGAAAAGCTTTGAAAGATACTGAGGCGTTATGTTCAGTTCATCAGCTATCTGATTGACGGTCACGCCCTTGTAAATATTATCGAAAATGCAGTCAAAGCACATAAGGATATGCTTCGAGTAAACGTTCTGTGACGCAGCCTTTTTCATTTGCTTTGTATAATAAACGATGACTTCTTTGTGTACAGCCATAACGCTTTCTTCATTGCGGCACTCATCACATTTATTAATGTATATATCGCTTATGGTATATGCAGTTTCCGGGTCAAGTCCACCCTCGATGCAAAACCTGCACAGCATAGCTATGGTTATGACAAGATGATACTTGACGTTTCTAAGGTCGTCTTTGCTGAGCCTGCCCTTTCCGTTTGTATCCAGCGGCGTATACAAACGTTTGACCGTTTCAAGATCGCCCGCCCGCACCGCAGAATAAAATTCCAGTTCCGTTTCATATGGTGAATGATGATAGTCATTTTCCTTTTGCATAAACTGCCGCTTAGACAATTCTCTGTTTATTTCCATAGCTTTCACCCCCTGCTTTTTAGCTTATTATATCATATTTACAGACACAAGTAAAGCTTCATATTTATAGAAAAAGGACGGCAAATCCCCCTGCCGCCCTTTTTTCTGATAATTAGATATTATTTAGCCTCTTTCATTGAAGCCATAGCCTCGTCGATAAGATAATCTATAGCCTTTTCATTTTCCTGAACGACCTGTGACCAGCTCTTTGACTCCTGCGGATTCATTGTTCCTCTTATTGCAGTATCGCAAATAGAGTTAAGGTCGGCAGATACGCCCTGTTCAAAGTCGAACACAGGGTTCTGTGCGGAAAGATCATATATAGTATCTCTCATTTCAAGCATTTCATCAGACCAGCCGTAATCGTCCTTATACTGGTCGAGGGTTATCTGATGTGCAGCCTCGTCAAGCTCTGCATAACGGCAGCATTCAAGGAAAGCTGCCACGCCCTCAGGGTTCTGTGCGTTCTTTACAATGCTAAAGCCGTGTACTCTTGAAGGGATATACTGTTTATCACTATCAGCTGAGCAAGGAACAGGAACGAACATTACCTCTCCCTTTGATACATCGCCATAGTTTACAGTTGTTGACGGAGCATTCTCAAGTGCCCAAAGTCCGATAGGATAGAAAAGCGTCAGACCTGTTGCCATTCCGCTGCCCTCTGCGTCGCCTCTGAGTTTCCAGTTATTCTCGTGCTTTGGATAAACAACATTGTTCTTCTGCAGCTCATACATCATATTCTGAGCCTTTGCTATCATAGGGTCAGAAATATTGTTTACAAGCTTGCCGTCTGTGATACCGATGAGCGGCACACCTGAAGACTGCTGCAAAGCCTTTTCATAATACCAGCCGTCAAGTGCGTATTTATCGCTTTCAGCGTCAGTAAAATCAAGACACATTTCTGTGAATGTATCCCAGTTCCACTTGCCTTCTTTGAAAAGCTCAGCAGGATCGTCATAGCCGTTATCTTCCATTGTCTGCTTGTTGTATACAAAAACATATGCAGGATCTGTTCTGATAACGCTCACATAATGCTTGTCGCCAAGCATAAACTGATCTGTCGCACCCTTTATGTCTGTCCAAAGAGGCTTTGAAAGATCGATATAATCGTCGATAGGCTCTATCATTGACTTTATAGCACCCTTAGGGAAAACGTCCATATCATCAGCACCGATGAAATCAGGTGAATCATTTGACATTACAAGTGCCGCAAGATCGTCAAACTTAGTTTCCCAAGTGGTCTGCACCCAGTTTATCTTACCATTATACTTTGTCTTGAACAAAGCAAGGTCAGCGCCTATCTCCTTGTCCTCTGCCTCAGTAGGGTTGATATCCCAATGTGAAAACCACTTTATTTCGTTGCTCTTGAGATCTCTCACATCTTTCATATCATCAGCAAGTCTTTGAACTATCTGCTGCTGATCTTCCTTAAGCTTTTTGTCAACTACCTTGCTTGATGAATCACTTGAACTTCCGCAAGATGCAAATGCTGAAAGCGAGCAAACTGCAAGGGCAAATGTCAAAACTCTTTTTGCATTATTCATAGCCATACCTCCGAATATTACTTTCTTCTCTTTGCAACGATCACTGCTGTGCCTGCAAGAGCGATAACAGCAAGTGCTCCGCCAACAGCCGCACCTGTTTCTGCTGTCTTAGATGTATCGTCAGATGCTTTTGAAGATGTAGCCGCTGCTGCAGAAGTCTTGCCTGCATCCGTCTTAGATGAAGAAACATCTTTCTTTGACGTATCAGCCTTTGAGCTTGAAGTATCAGACTTTGAATCTGCCTTTGAAGTATCTGCCTTTGACTCTCCGCCCTCGGCAGATGCAACACCGAAATCAAGCGTCATTGAAAGTGTGCCGCCGTTGAAAGCGCCTTCCTTCTCCCAGCCAGCGACCTCAGGGCAAGCCTTCTTTGTTACCTCGCCTGTTTCCTCATTGACCTCGTCAGTTGGTCTGATATGTATTCTTATTCCACCCTCTGGGTCCTCGTCCAATGAAGTGATAGAATTAAGCGAATCAAAAACCGTTGTTGTGCCGTCCTCGGCAACGAACTTTGCGTCAGATATCTTAACGTCCACAGGATAAATATCATCAGGCAGATTTGCCACCATAACGCCCATATCTCCAAGAGTTCCCTTGCCTGACATTGTCTTGTCGGTGATAACTTTGCTTATCTTATATTCAACAGTTATCTTGCCGGCATCATCAATGCCTACCCAGTCGCCCTGATTCCAGGTCCAGTCCTGACCCATATAAAAGCCCATTGCTCCGATAGAGTAATATGAGTCATTCATTTTTGAGTCCTCCTCTGACGGGTGAACAACATCGCCTAGCTTTGCTGCCGAAACAGAAACTGACATCATTGTTGCTGCGAGAACCGCTGCTGAAAGACCTGCTACAAATTTTTTGATCTTCATAACCTTTTCCTCCTATTTTTCAATAAAATTTTTCGCTAAAAGCAATTTATTTTGTTGTTTCTGTATATATTATAACTATGTAAACGTTTTGTTTATATCAAAAACGTAACATAAATATCATAAAAGTGTTTAATATCAAATTTATGAAAGATTATAAATATATGAAAACAGATCCACTTGATATTCAAGCAGGTCTGTTTATTCGGAAGTTATTATAAGAAAGTGACTATGAATTAATATGTTTATATTATACGTTTTGTTTCAAAACTATTATATCAATATTCAATTATTTATATCAAATAATTATCGTAAATAGAATTTTATGAGCAAACATCAATTTATGAAACTAAGCATAAAAAAACAAGCTCGGCAAACGTGACCGAGCTTGTCCAAAAATGGAGTTATATTAAGAAATGATCTATTAAAGATACTTTACCAGTTCATCAAGAACGCTGTCAAGATGTCCGTCAACAAAGCCATAGTCAACACCCTTGTATGACCAAGCCGCTCTTCCGATAGAACATTTCTCAAAGGCACTGCTTATATCCTTGTACCAGTTAAGAGTATTTTCAGCAGATGCAAGATTTATAACACCGTATTCGCCACAATACATAGGAACATTTCTTTCCTCTGCGACCCTTACAGCCTCAGCAAATCTTCCCATAAAATAATCAGGCGTAAACTTCTCTGTCTTGACCTCCTCGTATGTCTGCATATATTCAAGACCAAGACGCTTTATCTCAGTTCTGTATTTTGGGACGCTTCCCGGATAATCGATCCTGAAATCTCTCGGCATCTCATCTACCCAATAGGCAGCCTGATGAGTGAAAAGAAATGGGTCATAGCAATGGAAAGTATAAACTATATGCTCGTCATAAGGCTTATCAAGATCTTTCATTGAATCAATAGAGTTGTTCCAGTAGCTGCCCACAATGATATTTATATCAGAGCTGTATTTTCTAATAAGCTTTATGGCATTTTCAACGATAGCATTCCATTCTGCACTGAATTTCGGGTCAGTTACCTCATTGAGAAGTTCAAAAGAGACCCTGTCAGAATATTTGCTGAAACGCTTTGCAAACTCTTCCCAAAGGTCATAGAATTTCTGCTGAAGCTCAGCGTTATCAAAGAACCCGCTTTCAGCCTGAGCCTTGTCAAAGAAAAAGCCCATTGTCTTATGGAGGTCAAGTATCATATTGATACCGTTATTTCCGCACCAATCAATACACTTCTGAACATAGTCGAAGCCGCTCTCTATAAAGCCGTTTTCGTCCTGAAAGATATTATAATCCACAGGCACTCTAACGTGGTCGCAGCCCCAGCCCTTTATACGCTTGATGTCCTCCTCTGTAATAAAATTATCAAGATGTTCCTTACTGTAATCGCATTGTGACAGCCAGCCTCCGATATCGATGCCGTGCATATATCCATTAAATCTTCTCATATTTTTAACCGTCCTTTCTGATATACGTTTTGCTTACAGCTATATTTTAGCACTATGCGATCGAAAATTATATCATAATTTTAATATTCGTGTAAAAATCGTAACGTTCTTATGACGTTTTAAATGTATTTCTCTAAACTATTGACATACATTACGTTGCACATATAAAAATGCCTTTCTCAGATTAGCGGATAGACTGTACATAAAGTGACACAAAAGCAAAACCGCCGTTCAGGCTAGTTCCCGAACGGCGGTTTTTTACAGACATATTGTCATATACGGCGGAATACAAACTATATCCTCTTTGAAACAAAGACTACGTGGATGAATGACATAGCACTCTCCGATCCTTGCCTTATACTTCTCCCTAAAGCGTTTCAAGGACTCTATGGAATATCGCTTGCCGGACTTAACTTCAATAGGATACATTTTGTATTTCAGCTTACTGTTGTTGGAAATAAGAAAATCTATTTCAATATCGTTTCGGTGCTTTTCAGTGTTGTAATGTGTATAGAAATACAGTTTGTGACCGTTTGCCGTCAGCATCTGAGCAATGGTGTTCTCGTAAAGCATACCCTCATTCATGTTCAGCTTGTCACCGAGTATCTGCTTGTAGACCTCATCTTCAAGCAGTTCGTTCTCATCGAATGCGTGGCTTACGAGCAGCCCAGTGTCACCGAGATAACACTTTACATAACTTCTGTTTTCGTTGATCGACAGCCCAACATTCGGATCGTTGCATAGAAAACACTCATTGGATATCATAGAATCTGACAGCCAAAAAAATGTTTCTTCATACTGATCCGCCGTACTTTGTGCGACAACATTACTGAACACCACACGCTTTTCGTGCTGAGAAAGCAGTCCCGGTATCTGATCAAATATGGTAAGCACCTTGCTGCGATACCTTGCATCGATCTTCATAATATCGCTGCGATAGAGTGCGAGTATATCACGCTTTTCAACGTCAGCTTTATCAAAATCCTTCCTGCTTTCAAGAAACGCAATAACACTCTGCGGCATACCGCCCACAAGCATATATTGCTTAAAAAGCAGCATTGCCTTATGGTGCAGCTCGTTTTCAAGGGGTTCTCTGTCTGCAAAGCATTTTCTGATATAGCCAATGATCTGCCCCTCACCCAAAGCATCGCAAAACTCCTCAAAATCCAGCGGATACATACTCAGATGACGTTCCTCCGACGGAATGACGATGTTTTTTACATTCTCCTTGATGGAGATCAGCGAGCCTGTTTCGATATAGTCATATCTGCCGTCGGCAACAAGATATTTAATACATTCTCTTGCCTTTGGGTACATTTGCACCTCGTCAAAAATTATAAGCGACTCACGTTCAAACAATTTCACACCATAATATGTGGACAGGAGCATAAAAAACGTGTCGAGGTCATTCATATGCTTTTGAAAATAGCCCTTGACCTCATCGGGACATTTTGCAAAGTCGATCAGGATATAGCTCTTGTACTCGTTCTTGCCAAACTCCTCGCAGATAGTAGACTTGCCGATACGTCTTGCACCCTCGATAAGAAAGGCTTTTTTACCATTCAGTTCTTTTTTCAGCGTCAGTAGTTTATTATACATTTTACGCTTTAGTATCATAACAACACCTCACTTTGATAATACGCAGGTTAGAATATATTCTCAATTTCAATAATACGCAAGTTTATATATATCTTATGATCGTATTATACGCAGGTTTATAGCTATTATACCACACTTTGCAAATTAAATCAAGGGATAAATCAAGCAGCTTTTGCCGGTTTGGTGTGGTTGACAGTTCAATTATGTCGTGGTATAATATTTCAATACTATGAATAAAAAATAATGCTGACAAACATCATCAGCATAACAATTAAGAGCCAATACTAATAAGGGGCGATGCAAATGGTCAATATTGATAACTTCAAGAAATTGGAGAAGGAATATGGCATCTATGGAAGTTGGGCGATTTGGACAGAGCCTGATGTATCACCAAAATCAAATACGGGAGACATGTCATGGGTAAATGATGATTTGCACGAAAAAGTTGGTACTGGATTCGTTTTTGTTGGATTGAATTGTGCTGATGGACACGGAAATCAAAATCAAGATGGTAAAATAAAGTGGAAGAATTTCCATAGTGATTACCGTTTTCAGAATGACTACAAATTACGGTTTGCATTAAAAGAAACGCCATACTGGGGATCATATATCACTGATATCATCAAAGATTACTTTGAAACTGATTCGTCAAAAGTTGCTTTATCAATAAAAAAAAATCCTGAGTTTGTACAAAAAAACATTAAACTTTTTGAACGAGAATTGGAGTTGATAGGACATAAGAACCCTGTGATCGTGGCAATGGGGGGAGCATCTTATAATATATTGCAACGATATTTGGGTGACAGGTACACCGTGATAAAGGTAAAACATTACGCATATCGCATTAGTAAAGAAAAATACCGGGAACAAGTGCTTGATACTTTAAAATCTGTAAAGTAGAGATAAAGTACAGTAAACAAAAGTTTCAATTAAAATATCATATCGAAATGGCTAAAAATCAACCGCCGCAGGTCACGCATTTGTGACTTGCGGCGGTGTTTGTGATTAAACAAAAGTTGAGGGTACTTTTTATTACGGAAATTTTTGGTTAGGCATTTTTTTGTTATCACCCTTCATCTTGACCGCTTTTGTTATGCAATTACAAGTCAGCATCCGACAGAAGTAAAATTTAGGAGAACCTTGTTGCATGGTGGATAAAAATATGATATACTTAATTTGGAAACGGATAATATTCTGAAATGGAGATAGGAAGGGAGTGATTGTATGTTGCCGATATATATGGCATTGATCGATGATGAGGAAGATAAAAGTGATTTTGAAAATATAGTAAATAAATATGAACGAAAATTATATCGTGAAGCCTTTAAAATTCTTAATTCACACGAATTGGCAGAAGAAGCCGTTTGGGAGGCTTTTTACAGGATAGCAGAAAATTTTAAGAAAGTTCACAATTTGCCTGTGTACAAAATGGACGCTTATTTGATTATAACTATTAGAAGGGCATCATATCGGATCTACAACACGGAGAAAAAATATTTTGGAAATGACTCATTTGAAGATTCTGAATATGTGCCGGATATAGCTAAGCTTAATGAGTATGATATTTCTGATCTGACTAACGCTATTGGTCAGCTTGAAGACAAGTATAAAGCTGTTATCACTTATTTTTATTATTACGGTCACAACGCAAATGAAACCGCTGATTTAATGGGGATATCCAGAAATACAGTATATAAGTATCTGAGAAAGGCTGAAGCTATTTTATTTGAAAAGCTGAGAGGTGCAAACTATGAACGAAAATGAAAATTTCTGCAAAGCGATCGAACAAGCCGTTGTGCTGCCATGTGCAAAAGAAATGCAGCTGATATCTGATGAAAAATGTGATTTTTCATCAGCATACAGAAGAAGGATCCGCAGATTGACCAAAAATCAAGATAAAACACCCCATTCATTGATAAAGACGACCTTGCAAAAGATGATATTCATAATTGCCGCAGTGCTTATGATCGGATCGATAACAGTAGCTGCTGTTCCGCCGTTAAGAGAATGGTTTGTTGGTTTGTTTGCAAGCAGCAATGATAATAATACTGATGTCTGGAATGTACATGGGTATGTTCCTGCCGATGATCTTACAGATGTTTTTGTGTGTTGTGAACCAACATATATCCCGAATGGATTTGCTGAACAGGACCGAACTCAAGAAGAAACTATGCTTATCATTGATTATTCTTCTAATAATGAATTTATCGAGTACACTCAAAGCAGTATATTAACGAATAATCAAATAGATACGCAAAACAGGACAACTGAAAAGGTATCGATAAATGACAATGACGCTCTGCTGTCTTACGATGCCTATACATCAACTATTGTATGGACTGATGGCAGATATTCTTATACAATAACCGGAGATTTGTGTAAAAGTGACATAATTAAGATGGCTGATTCGGTAAACTCTACAAAATAAAATATTTTTCTGAAAAAGTGTGTACAAATTCACTCAAGCTTGTATCTTACTATATGAGGGGACAAAATCTTGAGGAAAGGAGTGCACATTTTTTATGCAATAATAATAAAAACAAGTACGTGCAATTGTGAAAACATACAAACTTATGTATTTCAATCAGCCATTTTCACTGCTTCTTCGGTTTATATAATTGAAAGGCGGTGAAAATGATGAAGAATTTTATATGCTTAATTTTGACAGTTATACTGACCTGTTGTATGACTATATCTGTTTTTGCTTCTTGCGAAGAGTTTGCAATAACAGATTAGATCGGCGCAAGGTATGCGTATACCAACAAGATCACATCGATAGTGAGTATCTCATCAAAAAATGCAACTTGTAAGTCAACAGTACAAGGCAGTTCCAAAACTGTGACCAGAATTGTGGTCAAGCAGACATTTTAGAAAATTAATATACCAAAGAAAAATATTGTGAAAAGGAGTTAATAATATGAAAACAACAAACTATCTCGCCGGATTAGCGGCAATAACAATGACATTCACAGGCGTGGCTGCGCCAATATCAGCTTATGCCGATGATATCTCAAAGTCTGCAAGCATAGACTATGCAACATACGGCAACTTTGTGTATATCATAAAAGCTGATAAAACTGCTGATATAGTTGAATATAATGGCAAGGAAGAAAATGTCGTTATCCCTGCTGAACTCAATGGATATACGATAACAGGTATAAGCGGTTGGTCGGGTAAACCTACAAATTCTCACCCTTTGGGTGCCATAACTGGTGCTTTTAAGAACAACAAGACAATTAAAACCGTAGTCATTCCTGATACAGTAAAGTATATCGACGATGAAAGCTTTTATGGCTGCACTGCCCTTGAAAGCGTGATGTTTGGCAATGGTGTTGAAGAAATAGGCGATTATGCCTTTGAAAACTGCACTTCACTTTCCAAGGTATACATACCTGTAAGTGTAAAGAAAATAGGCGCTGAGGCTTTTGGTTATACTTTCGGCTCAGAACTTACACTTAATAAAAACTTCTCAATGACCTGCGCTAAGGATAGCGCCGCTGAAAAGTATGCAAAAGAAAATGGTATCACATATGACACCTATCAGGTAAAAATTGACGAGCTTGCCGTTTCAGGTATAAAAAACAAGGAATACACAGGCAAGCCTGTTACACAGAATATAGTTATCAAAAACGGGGATGCCGCACTTGTCGAAAACACTGACTATACTGTTTCTTATTCCGCAAACTCTAAGGTCGGCACAGTTGAGATCACTATAGCAGGAGCAGGCTCATATATCGGCGAGATAAAGTCAAGCTTTGATATACTGCCTGCAAAACAGCAGATACAGAAGCTTGAAACACGCTTCAAAGGCTTTTTCATAGACTGGGCGCAGAAAGGCTCTGCAACAGGATATGAGATAGAATATAGCACAAATGCTGATTTTAAGGACAGCACGGTTAAAAAGCTTACCGCAAACAAGCCTGATACTCTCACCATAAGCGGTCTGACAGCAGGAAATAAATATTATGTTCGTGTACGTTCCTACACAAACGTTGGCGAAAAGGTATACTATGGAGCATGGTCAGACAGCAAAAATGTTACCGCCGCAAAGTATGACATTACAAAGTCAGCTATCTCAGGTATTTCTACAAAGACATACACAGGAAAGAATATCACGCAGAGCGTAAAGGTAAAATACAACGGCAAGACGCTTAAAAGCGGCACAGATTACACAGTTTCATATTCAAGCAATAAAAAGGTAGGAACAGCCACAGTAAAGATAACAGGCAAAGGACAATACGGCGGAACTGTCAGCAAGACATTCAAGATAAACCCTGCCAAGCAGAAGATACAGAAGCTCACAGCGAAGTCAAAGGCTTTCTTTATTGATTGGGCGCAGAAAGGCTCTGCAACAGGTTATGAGGTGCAGTACGCCACAAACTCTAAGTTTACAGGCGCAAAGAAGCTTGATGTTACAAACAACAAGACCGACAAAATGACGATTTCAAAGCTTTCGGCAAATAAGAAATACTATGTTAAGGTACGTTCCTATACGCTTGTAAAGGGTACTAAATATTATGGAGAATGGTCGGCTGTTAAGAGTGTGACAACAAAGAAGTAATATGCTTATAAAACCAAAGCCGTTTTTTCGTATAATAAATTTTCGCCGACAATACACTATGTAACTGATCCTTCGAACCGCTCGTCATTAAATATGATCCAAAATCTTATGGATTCGTACAAACAGATATCAGGAGCTAATATTGATAGGTTAAAATTAGGACTGTTCTGAATAGAATAAGCTGCCACAGATTTTTTCTGTAGCAGCTTATTTTTGTTTATGCTATTCCTTCTTGCGAAGATATCCGTCATTATCATATTTCTTAGCTATATGCTGTGCAGCTTCTCTTTTGGTATAATGTTGCGACCTGACTATATACCAAAAAATCATCAAGATTGATCAAGTTTTACACCCTCTTTTTTTATTTAATGCAATACTATATTATATCATACTTTCTAAAAAAGTTTACATTTATCAACACGGAAGTTGAAATAGCCTCTATAGGTCTTGACATTTGCCACAGAATGGGCTATACTGTTATCAGAGCCGACGAATGTGTTCTCTAGGGGCAATTGTAGCCCGACAGAATGAAGCATTTTGTCGGCTCTTTTTTTTCATTTTGATGCAAGCAAAAAGTTCCATAAAACACCGTTCAATACCTGAACGCATTTTATGGAACTTTTTTCAGATTATAAATTTCTTCGCCTTGTTTACAATACTGCGGTCGTTTTCGTAAGACAGGACCTGTCCTGCCCTGCCGATCTCGACCCAGCGTATGTCTGCGATCTCCTCTTCCTGAGGAGTGTAGTCGGTGTTCTTTGCTTTGCCGATAAAGTAGACAACGATCTTCTGCGTGTCCTTCCTTGGTGAATAGGACACTATCTCCCGAAACGTGGTATCAAGATTTACGTCTATCCCCGTTTCCTCCATGATCTCACGCTTGGCAGTTTCTTCTTCTGTTTCATCGCCCTCAACGTGACCCTTTGGGAATGACCAATGACCGCTGTTGATATGCTTTATCAGCAGTATCTCGGTGTTTCCGTGATACTTTCTGTAAACGATAGCACCGCAGGATTTTTCATGCAGCATCATTTTTCCTTTCCGGAGCTTAGCCCCAATATTTACTCATTGATTTAATTATATCACAATAGCCCTCATTTGTCTATACCCTTTAATAAATATACTCCCATTTTGTGCATATTCCACAAATCAGGTAAAATAAAAAAAGCCGTGCAAAAGCACAGCTTTTTGAAACAGTCAAAGATTATTCCTCGACCTTGTTCTCGATATACTTAACGATATCGCCAACAGTCTTGATGTTCTCGACCTCTTCATCAGGGATCTCTACATCAAAGCTCTCCTCGATGCTCATTACAAGGTCAACTACGTCCAGTGAGTCAGCGCCGAGATCCTCTGTGATAGAAGCCTCCATAGTTACTGCGTCCTCTTCAACATCGAGCTGCTCTACGATAATGTCCTTGATCTTATCAAATACCATTACTTTACCTCCATTCTGTACTTTACTGGGTCTGCCGCTCAGCGCAGCATTTATGTCAGCCGCCGCCGCCCATAAGTCGGCAAATCATTCGGCATGATCATCAAAAAAACTCATTCCTGCGAACTTTCCTCAAACTCGCCCACAGTCCTAAACTTATTATACCGCCCCTCAAGCAATTCGTCAAGACCTTTTTGCAATTTTCTTTTCAAAGCGCCCTCGATATAGTCAGAGATATTCTCCGCAGTGAGCTGTGGGTCGTTATGTGCGCCGCCGTCGGCTTCGGAAATTATATGGTCGCACACGCCAAGTCTTGTAAGATCCTCGGCGGTTATCTTCATTATATCGCAGGCTTCACGCTCTCTTGTGGAATCCTTCCACAGGATACTTGCAAAGCCTCTCGGTGATATTACCGAATAGATAGCGTTTTCAAGCATTGCAAGCTCATCGCACACTGCAAGAGCCAGCGCACCTCCCGAGCCGCCTTCTCCGAGTATTATGGAGATAACAGGAGTCTTGAGGGTCATGAACTCCATGATGTTTTTGGCTATCGCTTCGCCCTGACCACGCTTCTCGGCTTCTACGCCGCAGAATGCGCCTGCTGTATCAACAAGGCATATAACAGGTCTATGGAACTTCTCAGCCTGCCTTGCAAGCCTGAGAGCCTTTCTATAGCCCTCCGGGTGTGGCATACCGAAATTGCACTTCTGATTTTCTGCAAGATCTCTGCCCTTTACCTCTGCGATAACTGTAACAGGTATGCCCTTAAAATAGGCTATGCCGCCCATAACAGCACCGTCATCACCAAAAAGTCTGTCTCCGTGCATCTCAAAGAAATCGTCGAATATAAGAGGGATATAGTCCTTGGCAGTCGGTCTGCCCTTGTGTCTGATTATATCAAGTCTTTGACAAGCTGTCAGCTCACTCATTTGAGGACACCTCCTTTGCTGGCTTATGAAGTCTGAGTATATGAGCGAGAACTCTTCTCATTTTCTTTCGCTCAACTATCATATCAACAAAGCCGTTTTCAAGCATGAACTCGGCAGACTGGAAATCGTCAGGAAGCTTCTGCTTGATAGTACCCTCTATAACACGTCTGCCTGCAAATCCGATAAGCACCTTTGGCTCTGCGATTATGATATCGCCCAGTGACGCAAAGGAAGCTGTTACACCGCCTGTGGTAGGGTCGGTCATAACTGCGATATAAAGCAGACCTGCTTGGTTATGTCTGGCCACAGCACCGCTTGTTTTCGCCATTTGCATAAGGGAAACTATACCCTCCTGCATTCTTGCTCCGCCTGAGGCTGTGAATGCGATAACAGGGAGCTTATTTGCGGTGGCGTATTCGATAGCTCGTGTTATCTTTTCGCCCACAACGCTGCCCATGGAAGCCATCATATAGTTGGAATCCATAACGATTATAACTATCTTCTCGCCTCTTATGGCAGCCTTTCCTGTGATAACGGCATCTTTAAGACCGGTCTTTTCCCTCAAAGCCTGCTGTTTTGCTTCATAGTCAGGGAAATCTATAGGATTTTTTGATACCATATCCTTATCAAATTCCTCAAAGCTGCCCTTATCTATGGTGATATCAAGACGTTCTTTTGCGGTAAGTCTTGAATGATAGTTACAGTGAGGACAAACCTTGCCGTTTGCCTGAAACTCCTCCATAAAAGTGACGTTTCTGCATCTTGGACACTTGAAAAGCAGACCCTTTGGGATATCGGTCTTTTTCTTGTCATCGTCCGCCTTATCGCCGTTAAATCTTACTTTAACGACAGAAAACAGATCTTCAAGCATTATTCCTTACTCCTCTCATCTGCCAAAATGTCGGTACGGTTAAGAAAACCGTTATCGTAATTGCCCTCTAAAAACTCCGGGCGTCTTATAAGCTTAAGCTGGAAATCAACATTGGTTGCAACGCCGTCCACGATAAACTCAGACAGCGCCCATGTCATTTTTGCAATAGCTTCTTCTCTATTCTTACCGTGAACGATGAGCTTGCCTATCATGGAATCGTAATAAGGCGGTATCTCATAGCCCTGATAAACTGCGGTATCTACTCTTATTCCAGGGCCTCCTGGGATAAAGAGCGACTTTATCCTGCCAGGTGACGGTCTGAAATCAAGAAGCGGATTTTCCGCATTTATACGGCACTCTATTGCATGACCTGTCAGCTTTATATCCTCCTGCTTTATGGACAATCTCTGTCCTGATGCGATAAGAAGCTGTTGCTTTACAAGGTCAACGCCTGTGACGGCCTCTGTGATAGGGTGTTCCACCTGTATACGGGTGTTCATTTCCATGAAATAGAACTCGCCGTTTTTATCCACAAGGAACTCAATAGTACCTGCATTCCTATAGCCGCAGACCTTAGCGGCTGTACAAGCGGCTTTGCCCATTTTCGCACGAAGCTCCTCATTCATAAAGCTTGCAGGGGAAGGGGCTTCCTCGAGGACCTTCTGATTTCTTCTCTGCATGGAGCAGTCACGCTCGCCCAGATAGATAACATCGCCGTAATTATCCGCAAGTATCTGTATCTCGATATGCTTAGGGTCTTCTATGAATTTCTCAATATAGATCTCATCATTGCCGAAGCAGGCAAGAGCTTCCTGCTTTGCGGCGGTCATCTGCGCTTCAAGCTCATCGTCGGAGTGAACGATCCTTATACCACGTCCTCCACCGCCTGCTGAAGCCTTTACCATAACAGGGTAGCCAAGATCTCTTGCAAGGGTATGCGCCGCATGGATATTTGAGATAGCGCCGTCTGAACCCATTATAACAGGCACGCCTGCTTCTTTCATTGTTTCCTTTGCCTGCGCTTTATCGCCAAGCATTTCAATAGACTCGGCTCTTGGTCCTATGAAAGTTATGCCGCACTTTTCGCACATTCTCGCAAAGGACGGATTTTCCGACAAAAAGCCAAAGCCCGGGTGGATAGCGTCTGCACCTGTTATCTCGCAGGCGGAGATTATCGCCCTGACATTAAGATAACTGTCCTTGCTTGGTGCAGGACCTATGCAAACGGCTTCGTCTGCTATCTGAGCGTGGAGAGCATTTCTGTCGGCGGTGGAATATACCGCAACAGTATGTATGCCAAGCTCTCGGCAGGCTCTTATAATGCGGACAGCGATCTCGCCTCTGTTCGCTATCAATACTTTTTTGAACATATTATGCCTCACTAATTATGACTAGAATAAGAGATACCTTACTTTATCGCAAAAGTTATCTCAGCGGAAACAGCCTTCTTGCCGTTTACAGAAGCAAGTGCCTTTCCAACGCCGATAGGACCCTTGACTTTGATTATCTCCACCTCGATATCCAGCTTATCACCAGGCACTACCTGCTGACGGAACTTACAGTTGTTTATGCCGCCGAACAGACCTATCTTGCCCTTGTTCTCAGGAAGTGAAAGCAGTGCAACTGCACCTGCCTGCGCACACATCTCTACCATAAGTACACCCGGGGTAACAGGATAGTTCGGGAAATGTCCCTTGAACCAAAAGTCCTCAGCCTTTATATACTTTGTAGCCTTTACACGCTTGCCCACTTCAAGCTCGTTTACCTCGTCGATAAGCAGAAAAGGGTCACGGTGAGGGATTATTTCCATGATCTGCTCTTTATTCAAAACAACTGCCATTGTCTTTCCTCCAAATCAGTTTAGTCAAGTATCATTATGGTCTGATCGAACTCTACAGCGTCGCCGCTGTTTACGCATATCTCTCTTACCACGCCGTCAAATTCGCTCTGTACTTCGCTCATTACCTTCATGGACTCAATAATGAAGATAGTGTCGCCCTTCTTTATCTTGTCGCCAACGCTTACGAACGGCTTTGAATCAGGTGACGGAGCGGCATAGAATGTTCCCACGATAGGGGCTTTAACTGCCTTGCCGCCTGTTATCGGTGCTGATGTTGCCGACGCTTCCGGTGCTGTCTGGGCAGCAGGTAAAGCTGTGCCTACAGCCATTGGCATAGGCATTCTCATTGGTGCAGGAGGAGGGCATTTCTTGCCCTTTACTGTTATCACCTTGTCGCCGTCAGCTATTGTTATCTCACCGAGGTCTTTATTCTTCACGATATCGGCAAGTTTCTCTATTGTTTCAAGGTCAAACTGACCATAAATTTTTTCGCTCATATCAGTTTCTCCTTATCAGTCGCACTTCTTGATACAGATAGTAGCGTTATGTCCGCCAAAGCCCAGAGAGTTTGAAAGTGCTGCATAGACAGGCATTTCTCTGTTGCCCTCAACGCAGTAGTCAAGGTCGCACTCAGGGTCAGGAGTGGTGTAGTTTATTGTCTTATGAACAAAGTCGTTCTGTACAGAAAGTGCAGTAACGATAGCTTCCATGCCGCCTGCCGCACCAAGAAGGTGACCTGTCATAGACTTTGTGGAGTTTATGACCGTCTTTCTTGCGGCTTCTTCGCCAAGAGCAAGCTTGATAGCTGTTGTTTCATACTTATCGTTAAGACCTGTTGATGTGCCGTGAGCGTTGATGTAGTTCACCTGCTCAGGCTTCAGGCCTGCTTCTTCATAGGCATACTTCATTGCATGAGCGGCAGCCTCACCTGTTGGTGATGGGCTTGTCATGTGATAAGCGTCGCCTGTTGCGCCATAGCCTGCTATTTCAGCTATGATATTTGCACCTCTTGATTTAGCGTGCTCATACTCCTCAAGGCAAAGTATGCCTGCACCCTCGCCAAGGACAAAGCCCTGTCTGTTCAGGTCGAATGGAGTTGAAGCCTTGTCAAGCTCTGTTGCCTTTGAGAGAGCCTTCATATTGTTGAAGCCGCTGAGTGCGAAATGAGAGATACAAGCCTCTGAGCCACCGCAAAGACAAACGTCAAGATAGCCGTCCTTTATTTTTCTGAAAGCTTCGCCGATAGCGTGAGTACCTGAAGCGCAAGCTGTAGTGGTACAGAAATTATCGCCCTTAAAGCCTGTATGCATTGCAACAGTACCAGCCGCCATATTGCCTATCATCATAGGGATAAAGAAAACCGATACCTTATCAGGCTTTTCGTTGAACTTTGTTACTTCCTTTTCGGTCATGTTAAGACCGCCGATACCAACACCGATTATAACGCCAGCCTTAAATGGATCAACGTCCTTG
>ERZ772889.1710-NODE-1710-length-19214-cov-4.319015_pt1 | contig 19214 bp, 12 predicted proteins | sample MGYA00512127_ERZ772889 | MGnify/ENA primary metagenome ERZ772889 (study PRJEB29015, sample SAMEA2737689) | human gut metagenome | biome: human gut; feature: human-associated habitat; material: faeces | place: China | collected 2012 ...
GCCTGCTTTTAGCAGAATTTTGCCCCTTTAGAATTGACCCGCCGATGGAACCTGAACAGGAACACCTTTCCAAGCTTTATTCCGGTTCGGGTATCCACCGCCTTCCTGAATTAAATCCCAATTAAATTCCAAATAAAGTAAAAAAGATGATATAATTATAATACAAATATGCCCACACGGAGGAAACGTATATGAGTGAATTTGTGACCTTAAAAGATGTCAGGAAGATATATAAGATGGGGGAAGTTGAGATCATGGCAGCAGCCGGAATCGACTTTGAGATTAAGAAAGGGGAATTCGCAGTTGTAGTCGGACCCAGTGGTGCAGGAAAGACAACGGTGCTGAATATTCTTGGGGGAATGGACACCGCTACGTCGGGACAGGTGCTGGTTGACGGTCAGGACATTGCAACGTATTCTACGAAGCAGTTGACGGCATACAGAAGAGATGATATCGGATTTGTCTTTCAGTTCTATAACCTGATTCCGAACCTGACAGCACTGGAGAATGTAGAACTGGCTCTTCAGATATGTAAGGATCCAATGGATGCACAGGAAGTTTTGGAAGAAGTTGGACTGGGAGAAAGATTGGATAATTTTCCGGCGCAGTTGTCGGGAGGAGAACAGCAGAGAGTGTCGATCGCAAGGGCACTGGCAAAGAATCCGAAGCTGTTACTCTGCGATGAACCGACCGGTGCACTGGATTATAATACAGGAAAATCCATTTTGAAATTATTACAGGATACCTGCCGGAACAGTGGAATGACGGTGATTCTGATCACACATAATTCGGCAATTGCGCCAATGGCAGACCGGGTGATCAAGATTAAAAACGGCCGGGTGGATAAGATCATACAGAATCCGCAACCAGTTCCGGTTGAGACCATAGAATGGTAAAAGGCAGGGACGGCAGATGGCAAAAAAGATAACACGTAAGAATTTTTATATGGAGATCCGCCATAGTTTCGGACGCTTTATTTCTATTCTTTTTATTGTTGCGCTGGGAGTTGCATTCTTTTCCGGTATCCGGGCATCTGAGCCATCTATGAAGATTACCGGAGATGCGTATTTTGATAAGTCAGATCTGATGGATATCAAGGCGGTCAGTACACTTGGAATTACGGAAGATGATGTGAAGGCGGTCAGAAATGTAAAAGGAGTTGGAAAGGCAGAAGGAGCCTACAGTGCGGATTTCCTGAATATAAAGAATAAGAAGCAATATGTACTTCACGTGATGTCCGGGGTGAAAGATATGAACAAGATTACGGTCAGTGAAGGCCGTATGCCGGAAAAAGTGGGAGAATGTCTGGTAGATGATCAGATGAAGTATAAAGTCGGAGAGACGATCAGGCTTAAGTCCGGGACGGATGACAAGGTGACGGATACCCTGAAGGTGGAGGAACTTAAGGTTGTCGGAAAAGGGAATTCACCGTGTTATATAGCATTGAATCGCGGAAGTACAACAATCGGAACGGGTACAGTCAGCGGATTTGTAGTAGTGCCGGAGAAAACATTTCATCTGGATGTATATACGGAAATGTATGTGCGGGTGCAGGGGGCGGAAGATCTGACTGCATATACCGGTGCATATAAACAGAAAGTAAAGACAGTCAAAAAACGATTGAAAGCAATCACAGAAGAAAGAGGAAAAATCCGTAAGGAAGAACTGTTAGATAAAGCGAATACAAAGATTGAAAAGGCACAGAAAAAGCTTGATGACGGAAAAGCTGAATCAGAGCAGAAACTTTCAGACGCAGAAAGGCAGATCACAGACGGAGAGACGCAGATTTCACAGGCAAAGGAAACACTCGTAAGCGGGAAGTCGCAGATGGAAGATGCGAGGGCGAAGATCCGGGCGAAGCAGCAGGAATTGGATGAGGCAAAGAAAACATATCAAAATGGCCTTCAACAGCTGGAGCAGGGGAAAAAGCAGTACGAACAGGGAAAAGCAGCTTATGATTCGCGGTATGCAGAAGCACAGGCACAGATCCAGACAGGAGAACAGGGGTTGGCTGTATACAGAACAGAACTTGACCAGGGATGGGATGGATATCAGACACTTCTGAAGAACATAGAAGCATTAAAAGCACAGGTGTCAGGAGAGACAGAACAGGATCAAGAGCTGTCGCAGAAAATCCGGGAGCTGGAAGCACAGGCACAGGAAACAAAGCAGACACTGGATGCGAAAGAACAGGATTACCAGACAAAGAAGAGCGAACTGGACACAGCAAAACAGCAGCTTACGAATGGGAAAGCAGAGCTGGATCAGGCAAAAGCGCAGCTGGATGCAAGCGAAATAAAACTTAGCAGTGCAGCGGCAAGTATAGAATCCGGACAGAAACAGTTAGATGCAGGAAAAGCAGAGCTGGAAGCGCAGGAGCAGACGTTGAAAAATGGTGAAGTGGAAATTGCGGAAAATGAAGCAAAACTTGCCGATGCCAGGAAAGAATATGAAGAAGGAAAGAAGACATCGGAAGCAGAAATTGCAAAAGGCGAGAAAAAGCTTGCTGATGCCGGTAAGCAGATCAGTCAGATCAAGAATCCAAAATGGTATCTATATGATAGAAGTACACTGACAGAATATGACGGATTCGGAGAAAATGCGGACCGTATGCGTGCGATCGGAAAAGTATTCCCGGTTATGTTCTTCCTTGTTGCAGCATTGATCAGTCTGACCGGTATGACACGTATGGTAGAGGAACAGAGAATAGAGATAGGTACCATGAAGGCTTTGGGATACGGAAATTTTTCCATTGCATCGAAATATCTGGGATATGCATTCCTTGCAACGGCAGGAGGAAGTGTTCTTGGAGTACTGGTGGGAGAGAAAATCCTTCCGTATATTATTATCTATGCATATGAGATCATGTATCCTCATATTCCGAAGATATATGTACCATACCACATGAGTTATGCTGTGATGGCATCCGCTGCCTCGATCGCATGTACTATGGGAGCAACACTTGCATCCTGCTATAAGGAACTTGCAGCGGAACCGGCAGTGCTGATGCGTCCGCCGGCACCAAAAAACGGGCGGAGAGTTTTCCTGGAAAGAATCGGATTCATCTGGAAACGGATGAATTTCACCTGGAAATCCACGATCAGGAATCTGATGCGTTATAAAAAGCGTTTCTTTATGACCGTATTCGGAATCGGCGGTTGTATGGCGCTGATGCTGGTCGGATATGGAGTGAGGGATTCTGTATATGAGATCGCAGATATTCAGTATGAAGAGATTCAGCTGTATGATGGACATATATTCTATAAAGATGATGTGACAAAGACAGAGAAAGAAGAGCTAAAGGAGTATCTGAAAACAGATTCAGATATTCAGAGTTATATGGAGGCAGATATGCGGAGTGTGACCGCATCCGGAGGCGGTAAAAAACTCAGCGTGTACCAGTGCATATTAGGTAATCCAAAGATTGCAGAAAAGTATGTGGATTTTCATGACAGGAAGACGAAAGAATCGTATACACTCACCGGTGATGGAGTAATTGTCAGTGAAAAGACGGCGAAACTTCTGAATGTAAAAGAAGGGGATACCATCAAAGTGAAGAAGGGAACGGAGAAGAGTGTCACTGTAAAGATTGCGCATATCTGTGAAAATTACATGGGACATTATATCTATTTTACACCGCAGTATTACAAGAAGGTATCTGGAAAGACGGTGAAATATAATTGTATCATGTTCCGGGCGAAGAACGGATATTTGGAGGACCAGGTGAAAAAGGCGGGAGAAAAGATCCTGTCAAAAGATCAGGTACTGACAATCTCATACCTGCTTGATATCAGAGATCAGCTGGATGATATGCTGGCCAGCCTGAATCTGGTGATCATTGTACTGATCGTCTCAGCCGGAATGTTGGCATTTGTGGTACTTTATAATCTAAACAGCATTAATATCACAGAACGCCAGAGAGAACTTGCGACTTTGAAAGTACTTGGATTCTATGATACGGAAGTAGCAGAATATGTATTCCGTGAAAATATCCTGCTGACGTTGATCGGATCCGTGGCAGGTGTTGTATTCGGTAAGATTTTGCATCTGTTTGTAATTCAGACAGTAGAAGTGGATGCGGCAATGTTTGGCCGGAGTATTTATCTGAAGAGTTATATCTACAGTTTTTTATTTACGATAGGGTTCTCATTGTTCGTAAACTGGGTAATGTATTTTAAACTGAAAAAGATTGACATGGTAGAATCATTGAAAAGTATAGAGTAAAGTTTATAAACGGTTTATAAATTTCACAGAATTGTTAGCACTCTTTTTGAAAGAGTGCTAATTTTCTATTGACTTTTAAAATAAGCAGTATTATCATATCACTTAGATGAAAAAATGTAGCAAAAAGGTGTCTGCCGACAGAAGAAGCAGTACCTTTTGTCACTAATATGATAGAAATATAAAAAGTAGAAATAGGAGTGATTTACAATGGCAGCAAAGAAAGGTAGTTTGTCAATCAGCAGTGAAAACATTTTCCCGATTATTAAAAAATGGGTATATTCCGATCACGATATTTTCGCACGTGAGTTGGTATCCAACGGATGTGATGCAATCACAAAACTGAAGAAACTGGATATGATGGGTGAATACCAGTTGCCGGATGATTATAAACCGGCGATCAAAGTTGAAGTCAATCCAGAAGAAAAGACCCTGAAATTTACAGATAATGGTCTTGGAATGACAGCCGATGAAGTAGAAGAATACATTACACAGATCGCATTTTCCGGAGCAACACAGTTCCTTGAAAAATATAAAGATAAGACAACAGAGGATGATATGATCGGACACTTCGGTCTTGGATTCTATTCTGCATTCATGGTAGCTGACGAAGTACATATCGATACCCTTTCCTATAAAGAAGGGGCAAAGCCGGTACACTGGGTAAGCAACGGCGGAACAGAGTATGAGATGGAAGAAGGCAGCAAACAGGAAGTCGGATCCACTATGACACTGTATCTGAATGAGGACAGTCTGGAGTTTGCAAATGAATACAGAATGAGAGAAGTTCTGGAAAAATATTGTTCCTTTATGCCGGTAGAAATCTTCCTTTCCAAGGCAAATGCAGAGCCTGAATATGAGACGATCGACGAAGCAGATCTGAAAGATGATGATGAAGTAATCGAGCATATTCACGAAGATGCCAAGATGGAAGAAAAAGAGAATGAAAACGGCGAGAAAGAAATGGTAGAGACAGAACCTGCCAAAGAAAAAGTAAAGATCAAAAAACGTCCGGTTTCATTAAGTGATATCCACCCACTGTGGACAAAGCATCCGAATGAATGCAGTGATGAAGATTATCTGAACTTCTACCGCAAAGTATTCATGGATTACAAAGAGCCACTGTTCTGGATCCACCTGAATATGGATTATCCATTTAATTTAAAAGGAATTTTGTACTTCCCAAGAATCAACACAGAGTATGATTCTATTGAAGGAACAATTAAGTTATACAACAACCAGGTATTTATCGCGGACAATATCAAAGAAGTCATTCCGGAATATCTGATGGTATTAAAGGGAGTCATCGATTGTCCGGATCTGCCGCTTAACGTATCACGTAGCGCATTACAGAATGACGGATTTGTGAATAAGATCTCTGAATACATTTCCAAGAAGGTTGCAGACAAGCTTTCCGGAATGTGCAAGACAAAGAGAGAAGACTATGAGAAATACTGGGATAATATCAGTCCGTTCATCAAGTTCGGATGCCTGAAAGATGAAAAGTTCTGTGACAAGATGAAAGACGCGGTTCTGTTTAAGAATCTGGATCACAAATATCTGACATTGAAAGATTGCATCGAGGCAAATGGAGGAACCGTAGAAGATCAGAATGCCAAGACAGATGATCAGAATACTGAGAACAAAGAAGAGGATAAGACAGTTATTTATTATGTGACGGACGAGATCCAGCAGAGCCAGTACATCAACATGTTCAAGAACCAGGGCATGGATGCGGTAATCTTAGGACACAACATTGATTCGCCGTTTATCACACAGTTAGAGCAGCGTAATCAGAATATCAAGTTCCAGAGAATCGACGCCGATGTAACAGCAGGTGCAAAGGAAGAAGTTGCCGAAGAAGAGAAGGAAGCATTCCAGAAGAAATCTGACAGTCTGGTAGAGATTTTCCGCAAAGAGCTTGGAAACGAGAATCTGGATGTTAAAATCGAGAAACTGAAAGATGAAAATGTTGCTTCTATGATGACGTTATCCGAAGAAAACCGTCGTATGCAGGAAATGATGAAAATGTATGGCATGAACGGAATGGATATGGGTACAACAAGTACACTGATTCTGAATGCAAATCATCCGCTGGTTCAGTATGTAGTTGAACATAAAGACAGTGAGAACACAAGTATTATCTGCAAACAGTTATATGATCTGGCAATGCTGGCGCATAAGCCGCTCAGTCCGGAAGAGATGACTGCGTTTGTGCAGAGAAGTAATGAGATCATGATGCTGCTTACAAAGTAAAGATTTGAAGTTAAGATTGGCGGAATGAAAAATAAGAGCCGTGCGGCTGTGGAAGTGAAATCCATGGCGGCACGGCTCTGTTTATATCGGAAACTGCAGATCAGTAGTCACCTTCAATGGATCTGGATTTTAAAATGTTTTTTACTTCCTGATCCCATTCTCTTTCGATGGATTTGTCCATGGTGAAAGTGTTCAGAGAAGTTCCGGTGATACATTGTAAGTGATGTCCATCGTAGTGGAAGTTCAGGTACAGCCCCCGGATCTCTTCCGGGCGGTATCCGGTGAGACCGTGGGCGGTCAGAAAGTACGGGACCTGATCTTCCGGAAGCGCAAGGACAATCTTGAATCCCAATGGAGTGCGTTTACCGCGGATGATCTGGAAGCAGAAGTCTCGGGTTTTATTCCAGCGGGAGTAGGTTTCTTCAGGTTTTTCATCAAAGAAGTCTTCCTGGAGAAAGCCGCTGATGGTAAATTTGTTGAAGGTCGTGATCTCGCCTTCTATGAAAGAAAAGTTGTCGAAAGTCTCTTTTAAGAGCAGATGTGACATGCAATTTTTGGCTGATAACTGGTATACATTCATAAGGAAAACCTCCTGTTAATCTATATGATCATTTTCCCCTTTCAGGTATAATGAAATGTATTCAACATTATAGCACAAAAGACGACAGAAAAGAGGATATAAATTGACATTCAAAAAGAAAAACAGTAAAATAAATTGGATATACATATTTAGGATCAACAGAGAAACGAAAGAGGAGAAGATTTCGTGGATATAGAGAGTAAAACTTCAATTTATGAAGAAAAAGAAGAGACTCAGGAGGTGAATCCTGAGGAGCAGAAAAGTGAAATAAAAAGTGAGAAAGAAAAAGACCGGGTACTTCAGACTGCAGTGATCGTTGCGGTTGTTATTCTGGTGATTGGCGGGATTACGGTGGCGCGCAGGCTCAGTAATCCACAGAAGGATACAAAGAAGGGCACAGAGATCCTGAAGACGATGGATGAGATGGATGTGTCTAAGGCAGATAAAAAGATTAAGGAGTTAGAAACGCAGGAACGTGAGACAGAACAGGATGCAGAAGAACAGCCGGCAAGCGAAAAATTTGCAGATTGTCTGGTCCTGGGGGATTCCATCACACAGGGATTGTACGAATATGGTGTGCTGGATCAGGCAAATGTACAGGCAGACCGTGGAGCCGGTGTGTCGGCGGGGGATAATGAAAAACTGGCAGATCATATTGCCAGGGCAAAAGAGATGAAACCGTCAGTATTATTCCTTTCTTACGGGATGAATGATGTCGGAGCGCAGAATGGAGAGGCGGATGGATTCATAAAAGCATACAGGCCGGTGATCAGAGATCTGAAAAAATCACTGCCGGATACGAAAATATATGTTAACAGTATACTTCCGACAGCGCAGATTGCAATTGATCAGAATTCTGTCTATGCAAAAATTCCGGAGTTCAATCAGAAATTAAAAAAATTATGTGAAAAAGAGAAAGTAACATTTATTGATAATACAGAGCTGGTGAAACAGGAGTATTATGCCGGTGATGGAATCCATATGTCAACCGGTTATTATAAAGAATGGGTAAATCATATGGCGGAGGTTGCTGAATTATAATGAAAAACGGAAAATTAGACAAGATTAACCTGTTAAAATATTTGATGGTAGTCCTCCTGATCATTTATGTAGTATTTCTTGTGACCCGGGAAGGGGATAATACCGTATCCGTAGATACGATTGAAAAGAATATCACAAAAGCCGTAAAATTAGAAGGAATGAAAAAAGGCACAACACAGGATCTGAAAAAATATTACAGTCTGAATGCCAATGATTATGAAGGAATCAGTCTGTATATTCCGGATGACGTTATGAGTGTGAATGAAATACTCGTAATAAAGGTAAAAAACGAAAGTCAGATCGAGACGGTTGAAAAGGCAGTGGAAAGTCGTGTAAATACACAGGAAAAGAATTTTGAAGGTTATGGTGTAGAACAAACAAAGCTGATACATGCTGCAATTATTGAGACCAGAGGACGTTATGTGCTGCTGGCAGTTTCAAAGGATGCAGACCGTATCGATGCGGCATTTAAGAAGAGTATTTGATAAAAAGGAATTAGAGAGATGTTATTTAGCAGTATTGTTTTTTTATTTACATTTTTGCCGGCTGTGATGCTCTTATATTATTTGTTGCCGGTAAGATTCCGGAATGTGATCTTATTGCTGGCGAGTCTGGTGTTTTATGCATGGGGGGAACCGGTATATCTGTTTCTGATGTTACTGTCCATACTGTTTAATTATTTCAGCGGACTGGATATTGCGAGGAATCTGCAGGATAAGAGAGCTGCAAAGCGGAGCCTGGTTTTTAACCTTATCATTAATCTGGCAGTACTTGGATTTTTTAAGTATGAAGGGTTTGTATTGGACACATTGAACGGGATACTTCCGGTACATATTTCTTATCATGCACTGCCGCTTCCGATTGGAATATCCTTTTATACATTCCAGATATTATCCTATATCATTGATGTATATCGGGGAAATGTAAAAGTGCAGACGAATCTTCCTAATTTTGCATTATATGTAACGATGTTTCCGCAGCTTATTGCGGGACCGATCGTGCAATATGCAGATGTAGATGAACAGCTTGCGTCCAGAGAAGTCTCAAGGACAAAATTCGGAGAAGGAAGCATGTATTTTATCCGGGGACTTGCGAAGAAAGTATTACTGGCGAATACCTCAGGTATGATTTTTACAGAGGTAAGCGGACTTGCGAAAGGTAATATAGCCGTGATGACGGCGTGGCTTGGAGCTTTTGCATATATGTTCCAGATTTATTTTGATTTCAGTGGATATTCGGATATGGCGATCGGACTCGGTAAGATGTTTGGATTTGAATTCAATATGAACTTTAACTATCCATATGTGTCTAAGAGTATTACGGAGTTTTGGCGCAGATGGCATATTTCGCTGAGCAGCTGGTTCAGGGATTATGTGTATATTCCATTGGGAGGAAACAGGGTATCGAAGATCAAACACATCAGGAATCTTCTGATTGTATGGTTTTTGACCGGATTATGGCATGGAGCCGCATGGAATTTCGTGGCATGGGGACTCTATTATGGGGTGCTCCTCATCATTGAAAAATATCTCCTGTCACCGGTACTGGACAGACTTCCGGATGTAGTCCGTCATATTTACAGTATTGTTCTGGTTGTGATCGGCTGGGTATTGTTTTTCAGCTCATCATTCGGACAGGCAGCAGATTATATCAGAGTGATGTTTGGTGCAGGTGCACATGTCTTTGCAGACAGAGAGAGTATGTATCTTCTTACAAGCAACCTGATCCTGTGGCTGATCCTGATATTTGGCTCTACGCCGCTGGTTCATTTCAGATATGAGCATATGTTAAGATCAAAAAAATGGAATACAACAATCATTAACAGTGTGGTATATGCTGCGTTGTTTATTGTCTGTATTGCATATCTGGTAACGGAGACCTATAATCCGTTCCTGTATTTCAGATTCTAGGAGCAAAGATGAGACAGTCGAGAAAGAAATGGGAAAGAAAAAGAGAAGAAGAGAGAAATAAAGTAATTGCATTGCTGTTTATTGTAATGATGGTTATCTTCTGCGTGGTAAATATTGCAACTGCTGACAGGGAATTTTCGGCAAAAGAAAACCGGGCACTGGAACAAAGACCAGGACTTACGATTTCCGGTATTGAAAGCGGAAGATGGATGAAACAGTATGAATCTTATGTATCGGATCAGTTTGCGGGAAGAGATTTCTGGGTAGCTTTAAAGAGCCGTATTGATCTGATCGCAGGAAAACGTAAGGCAAATGGTGTATTTAAAGGAAAAGATCATTATCTGTTAGAGGATATAGCCAGGCCGGATGAAGAACAATTGAAAGCAAATCTGGATGCAATGAAAAAGTTTCAGAAGACATATAAAGATATCACGATGTATATGATGCTGGTACCGAATGCTGCAAATATCGAGTCGGACAAACTTCCGTATTGCGCAGTGACAGAAGATCAGGATAAACAGTTCCAGAAAATAAAGGCTTCGCTCGGGACAGCTTTTCAGTGGGTAAATGTGGAAGATACATTGAAAAAGCACAGAGCAGAAGAGATATATTATCATACGGATCATCACTGGACGACGCTTGGTGCTTACTATGGATATCAGGCGCTGGCTGCGGCTATGAAACTGGATACATCGAAAGCACCGGCTATGAAATCCTATGCAGTGACGAATTCATTTAACGGAACCTTATCGGCGACAAGCGGATATGAAACAGACTATAATGAGCCGATCTATATATACGCACCGGATGATCTGAAAACAGCACCACAGGTAGTTGTAAATAACGTGAATGAAAAAAAGAAAACAGCAACGTTATACGATACATCCAAGTTGAAAGAAAAGGATAAATATGCATTATTTCTTGGCGGTAATTATCCCGTCCTGGATATCAGAACGACGGCAGATACAACAGACAGACTGTTGCTTGTAAAAGATTCCTATGCGAATAGTGTAATTCCGTTTCTGACGGCATATTACAGAGAAATCATAGTGGTTGATCCAAGATATTATTATGATGATATCAGAGAAGTTATGAAGAAAAATAAGATCACAAGTGTTCTGTTCCTGTATAACGGTAATACATTTGTGCAGGATAACAGTATCAGCGGGGTATTGCAGAATGATTAGACTGAACAAGTATTTAAGCGAAGCCGGTGTCTGTTCCAGAAGGGAGGCAGACAGGCTGATCGAGTCGGGAATTGTGACTGTGGATGGAAAGACAGCAGCTCCCGGCATGAAAGTAGAAGACGGACAGGAGGTCCGTGTCGGAAAAAAAGTGGTCAAAAGCAAAACGGAAAAAACGGTCCTGGCAGTGTACAAACCTGCCGGGATTGTTTGTACAGAAGATAAAAGGGAGAAAAAGAACATCATCCGGTTCCTCAATTATCCGGTACGCATCACTTATGCAGGAAGACTGGATAAAGATTCGGAAGGGCTTCTGATCATGACAAATGATGGAGATCTGATCAACGGCATGATGCGCGCAAGATATGCACATGAGAAAGAATATAAGGTCAGAGTAAACAAAGAAGTTACTCCGGAATTCATTGAGAAGATGAGCCGGGGAGTACACATCAGAGATAAAGAAAAGAATCTGGATGCGGTGACCAGACCCTGTACAGTAAAAAAGACCGGGAAATATACATTTTCCATTATTCTGACACAGGGATTGAACAGACAGATACGGCGCATGTGCGAAGCACTCGGATATAAGGTGGATGTGTTAAAAAGGATACGGATCATGAACGTGGAACTTGGAGATCTGAAACCGGGACAGGTAAGAGAATTAACAGAACAGGAGTTAAAGGAATTATATGGGACAGTCAAAGAACGAGAGAATGCTGGAATTAGTAGAACTTCTGAATAAAGCATCCAGATCTTATTATCAGGATGCGCAGGAGATCATGAGCAACTACGAATATGACAGATTGTATGATGAACTGCAGAATCTGGAAAAAGAACTGGGAATTACATTGTCGAACAGTCCGACGGTAAATGTCGGATATGAAGTTGTCAGTGAACTCCCAAAAGAAAGGCATGAAAGCCCGATGCTCTCACTGGATAAGACGAAAGAAGTAGAAGAGCTTAAGAACTTCGTTGGCAGTCAGAAAGTATTGATGTCCTGGAAGATGGACGGATTGACGATCGTGTTGACTTATCGTGACGGAAAGCTTTATAAAGCGGTCACACGCGGTAACGGAGAAGTCGGTGAAGTAGTTACAAACAATGCGAAGGTATTCAAAAATGTACCGGTGCAGATCGCTTACCGGGGGGAATTGATCTTAAGAGGAGAAGCGGTGATCGGATATCATGACTTCGAGAAGATCAATGAAGAGATTGAAGATGTAGATGCAAAATATAAAAATCCAAGAAACTTATGCAGTGGTTCAGTCAGACAGCTCAATAACCAGATCACGGCAAAGAGAAATGTTATGTTTTATGCATTCACGTTAGTGCAGGCAGATGGAGTTGATTTTCAGAATTCCAGAGCTTGTCAGATGGAATGGCTGAAAGCACAGGGATTCACGACAGTAGAATATCATATGGTGACCAGAGATACAGTAGAAGATGAAGTTGCTAAATTTTCGTCAGAGATTAGTAAAAATGATTTCCCTTCTGACGGACTTGTGCTATCATATGATGATATAGCGTATGGAAGATCGTTGGGAAGAACAGCAAAATTCCCGAGAGATTCTTACGCATTCAAATGGCAGGATGAGATCAGGGAAACGATTCTGCGTGAAATAGAATGGAGTCCGTCAAGGACAGGACTGATCAATCCGGTTGCAATCTTTGATCCGGTGGAGCTGGAAGGAACGACGGTCAGCCGTGCAAGTGTTCACAATATCAGCATTATGGAAGAACTGGAACTTGGCATCGGAGATAAGATCGAAGTTTATAAGGCAAATATGATCATTCCGCAGATTGCAGAGAATCTGACAAGAAGCGGTGTGAAAGATATTCCGGAAAGATGTCCGGTCTGTCAGGGTGAGACGAAGATCAGACAGGTAGGAAATGCGAAAGCATTATACTGTATGAATCCGGAATGCCAGGCAAAGCATGTGAAGGCATTTGCATTATTCGTAAGCAGAGATGCACTTAATATAGAAGGATTGTCGGAAGCAACACTGGAAAAATTCATTTCCAGAGGATATATCCATACATTTGCCGATATCTTCCATCTGGACCACTACAAAGACGAGATTCAGGGAATGGAAGGATTTGGAGAAAAATCGTACAGGAAACTGATCGAAAGTGTGGAAAAAGCAAGAACAACCACGTTGCCAAGAGTTGTCTATTCACTGGGAATCGCAGGGATCGGACTTGCCAATGCAAAGGTTATCTGCAGAGAGTTGAAATATGATGTAGAAGCCCTTTTGATGGTTACAGAAGAAGAATTAAATGAGATCCAGGGCGTGGGAGAAGTTCTGGCAAAGGCATTCACCGGATATTTTTCAGATGCAAAGCATGTGGAGAATTTCAGAAAGCTTTTAGAAGAGTTGACAATCCCGGAAGAGACATCAACAAAGAAACAGATTTTTGAAGGTGTCAATTTTGTGATCACCGGAAGCGTAACACATTTTGCAAACCGCGGTGAAGTGAAGGAATTGATCGAAAGTCTGGGAGGAAAGGTGACAGGATCGGTAACGTCCAAAACGAATTACTTGATCAACAATGATGTAACCAGCACATCTTCCAAAAATAAGAAAGCAAATGAACTGGGGATCCCGATTATTTCCGAAGAGACATTTCTGGAACTGGTGAACCAGGAAGAATCATAGAACCAGGATAAAACAGAGTGAAAGATACGACAAAAAGTAAGAAGGAGAGAATAATGACCAATCAGGACGATAACAATCAGAAAATCGAAAAAGTAGAAGACGTCGAAGTAGAAACAACAAAGAAGACGTCAGATCAGGACGATAAGAAACAAAATGATGATGAGTATGAAAAAGTATGCTTTATATGCAGACGTCCGGAGAGCGCTGCGGGGAAGATGATCGAACTTCCGAACCATATCTGTGTCTGCAATGATTGCATGCAGAAGAGTTTTGATGCAATGTCGAATGGACCGATCGATTACAGTCAGCTGATGAATATTCCGGGAGTACAGGTATTCAATATGTCTGATATGGAGCAGAGTATTCCAAAACAGCAGAAGATCAAGAAGAAAAAAGAAGGCGAAGAATACAAGCCGTTAGTAGATATCCGGAATCTTCCGGCTCCGCACAAGATCAAAGCAAAACTGGACGAGTATGTGGTAGGACAGGAATATGCAAAGAAAGTGATGTCGGTTGCAGTATATAATCATTATAAGCGTGTGGCAACGGATTCGATGGATGACATTGAGATTGAGAAATCCAACATGCTGATGATCGGGCCGACAGGTTCCGGTAAGACGTATCTGGTAAAGACACTGGCAAGGATTCTGGATGTTCCGCTTGCAATTACGGATGCAACATCTCTTACAGAGGCAGGGTACATCGGTGATGATATCGAAAGCGTTGTATCCAAACTGCTTGCGGCAGCAGATAATGATGTCGAAAAGGCAGAACAGGGAATTATTTTTATTGATGAGATCGACAAGATCGCAAAGAAGAAAAACTCCAGTCAGCGTGATGTGAGCGGTGAGTCTGTACAGCAGGGAATGCTGAAACTTCTGGAAGGAAGTGATGTGGAAGTTCCTGTCGGGGCAACGAGCAAGAATGCAATGGTTCCGCTTACAACAGTGAATACGAGGAACATTCTGTTCATCTGTGGAGGTGCATTCCCGGATCTGGAAGGAATTATCAAAGAACGTCTGACCAAACAGGCAGCGATCGGATTCGGAGCAGATCTGAGAGATAAATACAATAACGACAAAGAGATTCTTAAAAAGGTCGCAACAGAGGATTTACGTGTATTCGGTATGATACCGGAGTTCCTGGGACGTCTGCCGATTGTATTTACCTTACAGGGTATGAGTGAAGATATGCTGGTGGAAATATTAAAAGAGCCTAAGAATGCAATTTTGAAGCAATATCAGAAACTGCTTGCATTAGACGAAGTAAAATTGGAATTCGATGACGGCGCACTTCATGCGATCGCAAAAAAAGCAATGAAGAAAGATACCGGAGCGAGGGCGCTTCGTGCGATCATCGAAGAATTCATGTTAGATATCATGTATGAAATCCCGAAGGATGACAATATTGGAGAGGTTGTTATCACAAAAGAATATATTGAGGGAACCGGAGGACCGGTAATAATGTTGAGAGGTCAGGAAGTACCAAGGCTTCAATAATACATTTTACATATAGAATGCTAAGAGAGCTGTCAATGACAGCTTTCATTATGCAATGACACATAAGACTTTACTTGAGGAAGAATGGAGGAGAAAGGAATGGAGGAATTATCAGCTATTCCAGTTTGGCTCTGCATACCCTTTGCAGGGCTGTTGCTCAGTATTGCCGTTATGCCTCTGATCAAGCCGGACTGGTGGGAAAAGCATCAGCCGCTTGCAGTTGCGTTCTGGTCGGTACTGTTTATTGTTCCGTTTGCTGCAAAGTACGGAATGTTTACAATGGGAGAGACAGTTTTGGAATGTGTGGTAAATGATTATCTGACATTTATCATTTTATTGTTCGGTCTGTTCTGTGTAGCAGGTAACATTACAATTGACGGTGAGTTTGCCGGATCACCGAGGATCAATACGGCATTGTTTGTTCTGGGAACACTGCTTTCCAGCGTGATCGGAACGACCGGATCAAGTATGCTTTTGGTACGTCCGTTTATTAAGATGAATTCGTGGAGAAAAAGAAAGAGTCACATTATGATCTTTTTTATCTTCCTGATCTCTAATATGGGAGGATGTCTGACACCGATCGGAGATCCGCCGCTTCTGATGGGATTCATGCGTGGTGTTCCGTTTTTCTGGAGCCTGAAGCTGTTTCATATACTGATCTTTAACATGATCATTTTGCTGACGTTATTCTATTTTCTGGATAGAAGAGCTTACAGAAAAGATATTGCGGAAGGTAGAAAACCAGATATCAGAGAGCCCGGAACACACGTTAGAATTGTAGGACTTCATAATCTGATATATGTTGCAATGATTGTCGGAGCTGTAATCTTAAGTGGAATGCTTCCTGGTATGTCTGCATTCCAGAATGCGGACGGAACGGTAAAAGGAATCCATATCCTTGGAGAAGTGACGCTTGGATTCCCGTCTGTGATCGAGATCGTGATCATCCTTCTGGCAGCATTTTTATCATTTAAAACGACAAAAGAAGAAGTACGTATCCGTAACCATTTTACCTGGGGGGCAATTCAGGAAGTTGCGGTTCTGTTCATCGGAATCTTTATCACGATGCAGCCTGCATTGATGATTCTGAAGGCAAATGGTGCGGAACTTGGTATCAATAAACCATTTGAAATGTTCTGGGCAACCGGAGCACTGTCAAGTTTTCTGGATAATACACCAACGTATCTGGTATTCCTTACAACGGCGGGAGCACTTGGGTTCAAGAGCGGTGTTGTGACGACACTTGGTTCGGTTCCTGTTAAGATGCTGGAGGCAATCTCCTGTGGAGCTGTATTTATGGGAGCAAATACCTATATCGGAAATGCGCCGAACTTCATGGTAAAATCTATGTCAGATGAAAATGGTGTGCGTATGCCATCGTTCTTCGGATATATGGTATGGTCACTGACATGTCTGATACCGGTATTTATTATCGATATGCTGGTATTCTTTTTGTAAGGGGAGGTGCGGAACATGGAAAATAAGAATAAATACTATGACATAGCGGAACGGATCTATGATCTGGACGGAGAAGTCTATGAATGTGTAGGTTCTTCTCTTGGCCGTACCTTTACGGGAGACAAACGTACTTGTGTAGAAAGTCTTGTGAAGCTGATGCGTACAAAGCCACAGGGGCATCTGCTCAGAAGTGAGCTTGCGCTGATCAGTAACATGGCACGTACGATCCGTAAGGATGAAGACCGATCCAGACTGATGAGAAAATATGATGAGATATTAAAAGAAATCGCAGAACTGCCGGCAGGTTTTGGAAAAGTTGAGATTCTGGATGAAAACAGGGCAAAGCTAAATACATCGAACCTGCGTCAGAAGTTTTCAAAGGATGATCATCTGATCATCTGTATCGGAAGAACACATGGAAGTGCGGGTAACGATATTGGATTTGCACTGGCGGATGCACTCAGGATCAACTATTACGATGCAGAGATATTCAATGAAGTATTGAGACGTCTGGACGCGGAGAAAGATTCGGTTGTAGATGTGGCAGATCTGGGAACAAATGAGATTGAGAATAAGTACCAGGGATCCGGACGGACGTTGAAAGAACGTCTGAAAGATTTTGACCGTTATCATGGTCTGACAAAAGAAGATGCAATCTTCTTTAATCAGAGTGATCTGATATGTAAGAAGGCAAAAGAAGAAGATTTCATTGTTATGGGACGATGTGCGGATGTGATACTGGCAAATAATCATATTCCACATATCAGTATCTTTATTACAGCTCCTTTTGAACAGCGTGTACACAGAGTCATGGAAGTCAATAATCTGGATCATAAAAAAGCAGAACGCCTTTTGAAGAAGATTGACCGTCAGCATTCGAAATATTACAATTTTTATACCGGCCAGAAGTGGGGAGATGCTGTGAACTATGATATCTGTTTTAACAGTGCAAGTTATGGTATCGAAGAATCTGTGGAGATCATCGAGCGTATGCTGAACCAGCATACAAATGCATAAAAATATTAATGAATGACACGAAGTCTTTCATATACATAAAACAAATGTATATGAAAGGCTTTTTTTCATTGGAAGACAGATGTAAAGAAAAGATATTATCGGAAGATTACTGGGATTTTATTATCTCGCCATACAGGGAAGATGAGTTAGAAGGAGTGGATACAGAAAAGATGTGTATCCAGGAGCTGGATTTCGGATATAAAAGTGTGTCGTTAGACAGTCGGATGTTACTTCCCTTATCCTTGCGGCAGTACTGGTACGGCGCGATCCCCAAGTGCTATACACTTCTGGATATGCAGCCGTTAGATGCAGCCGGAATTATTACGCTGCAGAATTATCCGACGCTGCAGCTTATGGGAGAGGGGATTATGATCGGTTTCCTGGATACGGGGATCGATTATACCCATCCGGTATTCTGTAATCTTGACGGGACAACAAGAATTGCGGGGATCTGGGATCAGACAATTCAGGATGGGGATCCGCCGGAGGGCTTTCTGTATGGAACAGAGTATACCGAAGAAAGAATCAATGCGGCTCTGCATTCGGAAAGTCCGCAAGAACTGATCTCTTCGGAAGATACAGATGGGCATGGAACATTTGTTGCAAGTGTGGCTGCCGGAAGTGCAGAAAGCAGTGGACAGTTTCTTGGGGCTGCCCCGGAGGCGGTGATCGCGATGGTAAAGCTTAAGCCGGCAAAAAAATATCTGAAAGAATTTTTTGGGGTTGCAGAAGATGCACACTGTTATCAGGAAAATGATATCCTGGCCGGACTTCGGTATCTGAATGAACTGGCCCGCAGACGGGAGATGCCGCTTGTGATCTGTATGGCGATCGGAACCAGTTTCGGAGGGCATAATGGTGACTCTTTGCTTGCAGGAGTTCTGGATGGCTATGCATTGCTGAGAAACCGCTGTGTAGTAACGGGAACCGGGAATGAGGCAGCGCAGAGACATCATTATTACGGAACATTTACGGAGGCACAGAATATACGGACAGCGGAGATCAGGGTAGGGGAAGGGGTGAAAGGTTTTGTGACGGAGTTATGGAGTACCCTTCCGAACATTGTGACAGTGTCGATCACATCACCTTCCGGAGAACGTACCGGGCAGATTCCGGTACGTCTGGGATATCTGTTTGATTTTGTATTTGCTTTTGAACGGACGGCTGTTACGGTGGAGTACAGACTTCTGCAGGAGAATAGCGATGCACAGCTGGTGTTTATCCGGCTGCGGAAAGCAGTACCGGGAATCTGGAAAATAGAAGTAAAGCCTGTGATGCAGCCGAAGGGGGAGTTTCATATGTGGCTGCCCATGAAAGAGTTTCTGGATGGAGAAGTATATTTTCTGGAATCGAATCCGGATACCACATTTACAGAACCGGCAGGAGGGGAG